>OIYG01000235.1_pt1 | contig 59960 bp, 47 predicted proteins | sample 1587861 | NCBI WGS metagenome assembly OIYG01 (sample SAMN03283272) | human gut metagenome | biome: human-associated habitat; material: feces | host: Homo sapiens | place: Peru | collected 2012
ACAAGAGAGCAGCAGCTGGATGTTATTGCCAGAACCTGCCACGACAGAATGTAATGTCGGACAACGCTGTTAAAGGCTTTGTACACTCAATAGAAACTTTTGGCTCTGTTGACGGTCCGGGCGTGAGATTTGTGATTTTTCTGAGCGGCTGCGCAATGCGTTGCCAGTTCTGCCACAATCCAGACACATGGAAACACGATGAAAACACCGTGGAATACACCGCCGACGAGTTGCTTAATAAAGCGCTTGCATACCGCCCCTATTGGAAAAATAAGGGTGGTATCACAGTAAGCGGAGGTGAGCCGCTTTTACAGATTGACTTTTTGCTTGATTTGTTCAAGAAGGCTAAAAAGCAGGGCGTTAATACCTGTATTGACACAAGCGCCAACCCGTTTACAACCAAAGAGCCGTTCTATTCAAAGTGGAAAGAGCTAATGGAATATACGGATTTGCTGTTGCTTGATATAAAGCATATCGACAACGAACAGCACAAAATCCTTACAGGACAGCCAAACACCAATATTCTTGAAATGGCAAGACAGCTTTCCGATATGGGCAAGCCCGTATGGATAAGACATGTTCTTGTGCCTGAAAGAAATGATAAGGACGAGTATCTTTTCAGACTTGCCGACTTCATTCACTCACTCAAGAATGTTGAGCGTGTAGAGGTGCTTCCGTATCACACCCTCGGTGTGTACAAGTGGAAGGCTCTCGGTTATGACTATCCTCTCGAGGGCATTGAGCCCCCGACAAAAGAGCGTGTTAAGAATGCGGAAATGATTCTTAACGGCGAAAAAACAAGAGATTAATTTCTTATATAACAACGGCAGTACCGATTTTTTTGGTACTGCCGTTTTTGTTTTGATTTTTATTTGTTATTCTGCTTTTGTTGTTTTTTCTTCAGCAAAATTGATGAATCAAAGGTGTATTCAAAGATTTTTAAGCTGTCCTTGTTGAGAAATCTCAGCGTAACTTTTGGGTTATCAACATCTTAAAATAATAGCAGATAAAGCAAAATTTTGCAATAATAAAACAGCTTGCCGCCGTATTCAATATAAAACTATTGAAAAATTGCGCAGAATATGGTACAATTCACCCAACAAAGCATTAATTTTACAAACAATTACTACATATTTTTAATTTGAAAGGAGTAAAGTAATGAAATCAGAAAGCATAAAAAAATTCGGTTGTGTTTTGCTTAGCGCCATAATGCTTTCGGGCATTTCGGTGTGTGCTGTATCTGCCGAAGAAAAATCAACGGAAATTCATATCGTTCACACAAACGATATTCACGGCTACTACAAGTCCACATCGGGCGGTCAAATCGGTTTTGACGCAGTCAAGACCATTGCGGACAAGGAAAATGCCGATTTGATACTTGATGCAGGCGACACCTTTCACGGACAGTCATTTGCCACCGTTGAAGAGGGAAAAAGCATTGCCGAGCTTATGGACGCTGTAGGTTATGACGCAATGACACCCGGCAATCACGATTGGTCATACGGTGCCGACAGGCTGAGAGAGCTTGACAGAGAAAGCTCTTTTACCATACTTGCCTCAAATGTGGCAGACACAAACGGCGACAGATATTTTGACAACAACTTTTATATAAAGAACGTTACTGCTGATGACGGCACAAAGGTAAGAGTCGGAGTTTTCGGCGTTATTGACGAAGATTTTTACACATCAACATCGGCAAAGAATGTTGAAAATGTTCGCTTTGAAAATTCAGCCGAAACAGCGACGGCGGTTGCGAATTTTCTCAGAGATGACGAGAATTGTGATATTATACTTGCGCTGACTCATAATGCAAACCCCGAAAAATTCATTGCAGAAACATCGGGCATTGATGCGGTAATCGCAGGCCATCAGCACATTCTCATTGACAAATACTGTACTGACAGTGACGGCAAGAGCGTAAAGCTTGTTGAGGCAAACTGCTTTTTCAAAAATGTAGGTGTGCTTACTCTGACATATTCCAATGAAAAGGGCGTTACCGATGCGGTCGAAAAAACATATTCGTCTGCCGATACTCAGGGGATGTCCGATGAAAAGATTGCGTCCGATATTTCTGCAATTGAAAAGCGTGAACAGAGCGTACTCAGCGAAGTAATCGGCGAGAGCAGTAGGGAGTACGCTTACAGCTGGGAAGAGCTGAGAACAAGCGAGCAGGAGATAGGCAGAATCGTAACAGCCGCTTATCTTGACTTTACGGGTGCTGATGTTGCAATGGAGAATGCAGGCGGAATCCGTTCGGGTATTCCAAAGGGTAATGTGACATATTCCGATTTGATTTCAATTTCACCCTACGGCAATGTGCTTGTTGAAAAGGAGCTTACAGGTCAGCAGATTATTGATATTCTTGAATTTTCAGTTGACCTTATGAAGAAAAACAATGCGGTTTATGACCTTCAAAAGCAGGCGATAAAGGATGGGGAAGACCCGTATCAGTACAGCTGGCCGGATAACAGCGGTTCTGTAATGCAGTTCAGCGGTTTAAGTGCGGTATATGACTATTCAAAGCCGTACGGCGGCAGAGTGTCAGATGTAAAAATCGGAGGAAAGGCAATTGACACTTTAAAAACTTACAGAGTGGTTTCAAATAACTATGCGTTTGACAGTTCCGATTACGGCGATGTTGCGTCGCTCACGACCGTGAAAGAATATACCACCTGCGAACAAATTCTGCGTGATTATATCGGCAAGGGCGATTTTGAAAAGGCTGCCGCAAATGCAAATCTTGTTGACAAATCGTCACCGTCGGAAGAACCGACTGCTACTCAGGAACAGACTGTTCAGACTGCTCCGACGGGTGAGCCTGCAACTGTCGGTACAACCTCTGTAAATCCGACTTCGGCAACAGGAGGTGCTGCAACATCGGACAGCACTCCTTCACAGCCTGATAAAAACGGCAGTGTTCAGACAGGAGTGACAGCAACGGCTGTTATGGTGCTTGTTGTAATTTCGGGCGGAGTGCTTTTTGCCCTTGCAGAGCGTAAAAAGAGAATATAACACACTGACAGCCATTTGTGCAAAGATTATCAGTTGTCTATTGAAAAATTTGTAAAAATGATATAAAATAGCAATAAGTAGAAAAATACGGTTTTTCCGCTGATTTATATTAATACTGAAAGAGGTGCCGGAATGGATAAAAACAAAAAATTATTCTACACAATCATCGGTGCAATCTCTGCACTTGCGGCTGCCACAGCAGCATTTCTCGCTTTAAAAAAGCACAGATGTGCAGAACAGAAGCTTATTGAGGAAATTGACGATATTGTTTCCGAAAAAGAGCCTGAGGAGGCTGCAAAGGAAGAACCGCAGGAAGAAGTTACAGCCGTTGAGCTTGCTGAGGAAGAATAAGCAATAAGTTGTTGCACCCAATTCGGGTAGCAGTATTTGCATGTGCGAAAGTTAAATACCTGTGCGGTGCTTTCAATTAAGAATTGAAGGTTGAAACCGGAAAATGATGTCGGAGGTGTGACATCGCAGGCTATTCAAGAAAACAGTTTAAAAAGAAAATGCATCAGATGCCCGAAAAGGTCTGATGCATTTTTGAATTGGCTGTTTTGTCACAGCCCCATTGAAATTGCTCTTGACGCAGACTTTTTGTTACAAAACAATTGTTGTAAAAATTAAATACGATAGTATTATTATCAGATATTTCTGAACTGTGGAACATAGATTAGACAATATCCACAATAATCAGACAAAGAATTTGTATATAATAGCAAACTTACCGTTAAATTGCACATATTTTAGGGCAAAAAATTTTCGTTAAAAGAATAACAGATTCATTGCCTGAACAACTTAAATGTGCTATAATTTAAGTGTCCTCGGAAATTTTGTACTGTTAAAGTTTCCGAAGCTTAGAAGTATTGCCACAAAACTGTGGCGAACGGTAATTTTATTTTATTAAAGGAGCAGCAAGTATGAAAAAAATTCAGAAAAAGCTTTCTGTGGTTCTTGCGGTAATGATGGTGCTGTGCATGTTCACAGCTCTGCCTTTCTCAGCAAGTGCTGCCGAAACAAGCGAAGAAACAAGTGCAGGCAACAAGATCAATGTTACATCAAATGTGACAGATCCTGTTTCGTATGATTACAATGCACAGACAGAGCAGGTTGTTGTTACTTACCTTCTCAAGGCAGATCACATGATCGTTGATACACAGAGCAGCCTTACATACGACAGCAAGGTTCTCAAGCTTGCATCAACAACAACAACAAATACAAAGAATAAGGTTTTCCCTGTATTCCAGCGCAACATCGTTTGGAATCCAAGCCTTACAAATCAGGTTCTCTTCAACTGCTCAAGCCTTGATCTTTTCAACTTCAAGTCAGAGAATGTTTATTGCACATTTACATTTGATGTTGTAGGCAGCGGTGACACAACAGTAAATCTCAATGTTGATTATCTTACAGGTACAGAGGCTGAAACATATGATGAGCTCTTCGAAAGCGAAAAGAAGGACATCGATTATATTTACAATAGTGCTAACAAAGTAGCAGGTGCTGCATTTACTGCAAATGCAGTTCTCGTTCAGGGCGAAGAGCCAACAACAGCTCCTCAGCCGACAACAGCAACACAGCCTACAACTGTAACACAGCCCACAACAGCTACACAGCCAACAACAGCTCCCGTAACAAAGCCGACTCAGCCTGCAACAGAGCCGACACAGCCACAGAGCAAAGTAAGTGTAACAGGAGACATCGTACTCCCGCTTGCAGATGACGGCAACGGTATTTATACAGGCTCAACTGAACTTGAAGCAGGTTCATACGCATTCAAGATGAGTGTAAACGGAGTTGCATTCGGTAACGGTTCAACATTCACAGATAAAACAACAAACGCAACATACAATTCAAAGTGGACAAGTTCTACAACACTTAAGGCTACAGGCGGTAAGTACACATTTAAGTATAATACTGCAAAGAATACCCTTACAATTGAATACCTTGCACCTTCAAAGGCTTCAATAGTCGGCGATATCAACCTTGACCTTCAGGCAACAAAGGATGCAAGTGTTTATTCGGCATCAGTTAAGCTTAACAAGGGCAACTATGAATTCAGAGTAATGAATCAGGGTGTTCGTTATTGTTGCGGTTACACATACAAGGACTTTACAGTTGGAAGCCAGTTCAACTCAAAGTGGTCGAGTGCGTCAACGCTTGCAGCATCAGGCGGTACATATACATTCAGCTATGATATTGATACAAACAAGCTTACAATATCATATCTTCCTGCAGGAGCAGAAGTAAGTGTAGTAGGTAACTTTACACTTGCCCTTGCAAAGACAGATAAAGAAAATGTATATTCAGGCACAAAAACACTTAAGGCAGGAAACTATCAGATAAAGATTAATAACTACGGCAAGCTCTGCGGAACATCAGCAGTAGTAAAGGATGTAACACCGGGTCTTGTATTCAATCCAAAGTGGAGCAAGTACACAACATTTGTAGCAACAGGCGGAACATACACATTCACATACAACACAGCAACAAATACACTTGTAGTGACAGCAGATAAGGGAGATATTCCGGTAAAGGTAACAGGAGACGTCAACCTTACACTCAATAAGAGTGATACAAATGTATTTACAGGTTCAGTAAAGCTTAAAAAGGGTGACTACTCGTTTAAGATGAATGTTAACGGTGTAGATTTCTGCAACGGTACAACAATCAGAAATGCAACAACAGGTATTAAGTACAACTCAAAGTATACAAGTGCATCAACACTTGCAGCAGTTGGCGGTACTTACACATTTACTTATAATGCTATAACTAACCTTCTTGTTATTGGATATTCTAAGTAATTCTTTTATTGGCGGCTGCAATTTGCAGCCGCCTTTTTAGATGAAATAAATAATATTGCAAAAATCAGTAAAATAAAACGCATACTCAGTGTAAATTGCACCGAGTATGCGTTTTTGAATTATTGATATTTAAAGTTCTTCTCTGACTTTTTTACCGTTTCGTTTTACAATATATGCCTTACTGCCGACAACAACACAATCTGAAGGGACATCTTTAACGATTGTTGCTCCTGCACCGATTATGACATTGTCACCGATAGTAACATTTCCGAGAACTTTTGCACCTGTCATTATTTTTACATTGTTTCCGATTTTTGGTCTGCCTTTTTCTGTGTGACCAACCGTAACTTGCTGATTTATCCAACAATTACTTCCCATAGATTCAACCCCTACAATTGTAGAAAATCCATGTTGTATAAACAAGCCGGGTCCCACATTTTTACTGATTAAGTACAGCGAATCCAAGGGCTTGCAAAAAATTTTCAAAAAATATTTTATATTTCCAAGACGCAGATAAAATACATTTCTGAATTCCTTAAAATGACACATCATATAGAAAAATAAGTATGTATAACTGCAATTGTTTTTCTTAGGACAAAGTCTTCTCCAACTTTCAAGATCCTTGCATAAAACATCGTGTTTTTCACAGAGTTTAAATACAAAGAAATGCGGAAGAAGAAAAATTGAGCGTAAGGCAAATAAAAATTTCATAAATCCTCCTGAGGGACAATAATCAATTAAGCTTGGATGCTTTGTTTTTTAGGCTATAAAACTTCAGTTTTATTCTTCTTTTGATTTTCTTTATTCTGATTTTGTTGTAATATTTTTTAAATGTCTTTTCAAAACCGTTTTTATAATAAAAATCCCAGAAATCTTCTCGACTGTCAGGTTTTGCGGTTGGACGTGACAGATTAGGGTTAGACTTTATTGAAGCGTTAAGGTCACATTTTACACAATGAATATTGTCGATTACTTTGTTGAGAATACGAGATCCTTTTTCGGAATTTACTAACAATAAAGAAACTCCTTTGTTGTCATTGAAATTTTCAACTACACGGTCGATTCCCCAAAAGTCAGCAAGTGTGAGATCGGCGGGTCTTTCAAGGTTTGAATATTTACAATTGTAGCAGGATGGACGCTCAATATCGTTTTCGTAGAATAGATATGTGTAGCCGTTAAGGATATGCTTATTGTCATCAATCCAAATCGCTTCCTTGTGGGTATTCCAGCCTATAGTTTTATCACGAAAATCTGCCTTGGTTACTTTTCCGCAAAACTTTTTTTCACAATGTTTGAGGTACTCTTTCCATATAATAGGAGAGGGAACTCCGTGACAGGCAATGTCACATGTATAGAGTTTTGAGGTGTCGCATTTACCAAGGTATCTTTTAAGTCCGGCAACTTGACAGGCTGTTCCGGAAAACATGACATACATATCGTTATTTAAATCATTTTTGACAGATTTAAATGTGTCTTTCATATCGCTCTGGACATATTTTGATCCCTTAAACTTATCTCTGACATAACGATCCGTTGCTCTTATGTGGATGACTGAGAAATCATCCTGAAACGCAGCACCGTAAACAGATCCTTTTTTATTAAGAATATAATCGGATAAGGCTACAAATGCAGCACCGCTACGGCTTGTAAAGCGAGTATTAAAGTCTTTATGCTTGATTGCATATGCTGTCTTTGAATGGTTCTTTTCATAACCGTTCTGAAATGCGCATATTTTTTGGCAGGCGCCGCATTCAATACAGAGTGAGACATCAATTTGTGGGTAGAGAAAACCTTCTGAATCAGGCTTCATAGCTATAGCGCCTTTAGGACATATCTGTTTACATGCTGAACATCCGCAGCATTCACTTTTTGAAGGAAAAATTTGCATATTTATTCCCCTTTAATTATATCTTTAAGGTAATCAAGCGAGAGTTTGCGCTCTGCTTGAAGTATGTTATCGACTTTATTCCAGTCAATATCTGTTGTAACGGCTTCCCCGTCTTTAATTTCTCGGTTTATGCCTATTGTCTGAAGAAGATTTTTTGCACGGTGATTAAATCCTTTTGCTGTTTCATATTCAACAAACATATTTTTGTGAAAAATTACAGAAAAGGCAGTTCCGTGAAATGAATTGGTTACCGTATAATCTGCGTTTGCAAAATAACCAAGAAATTCTTCAACTGTTGGGGCAGATACATAGGTAAAATTTTTACGCTTTTTTTGTGGATTATCTGTTATATAAACAACAGGAATTTCGGCCTTTTTTGAAAGTTTTTCCGCAAAATCTATCAGTGATTTTACAGGTTTTACATTAAATACAAGAATATATGGCTTATCAATTTTTTTTACAGAAATCTTTTGCCATTCATCTTTTTTTAGAAGAAGTGTAGGGTCAATATGACACACACCGTTCTTACCGGTTATCTTCTTTACAATATTTAATGCGCTTTTTTCACGAACCGAAAAAGACTGAAAATTTTCAAGTAAAGGTCTGAGCTGCATTGCCTTTACATCGCTTATATCTGCAACACCAAAACTTGCTGCATAACTGTATTTTTGGTTATCGTCTGCAAAGCTCAGAAAATAGATGGAATCAGGATTTATTCCTTCCTTACCGGGTCCCCAAACCTGATCGCTTCCGCTGATGAAAGCATCATAAAGATTTTTGCATTCTGATATATCCGAATTACTATAGGTTTTATCGCTGATTTTAAGATAATTGTTGTAGAAGCTTGAAAATTGTTCAATTTTTTTAGCTCTCTTGCGATACATAACAATGGATTTCAAAATTGACTTAATAGGATCAGTTTTGCTAAACTGAAACGGTTTGTAGCCATTGTCGATATTTTCACATTTATAATCTACGATTTCACAGTCACTTCCAAGCTGTTCAAGGGTGTGTTGAAGTGCATACGCCTGGAGAACAGCGCCGTAATTTTTGGCACGATGAAAAGTAATTATTCCAATTTTTTTCATATCCGTTAAATCTCCTTATGAATGCTTGTACAGCAGGTAACCGATAGGGCTTGTTAGGAGAACGAGCAATCTGCGGGGCTTAGTCTTGAGCATAGTCAATATTTCACTAAGTTTGTAGCCGTTTGCAAGTCCATCACGGGTTATTGCCACGATGTGTTCAAGGTAACGCTTTCGATTGTATTTTCTGTAATCCCAACAGTCATTTATATAATGCAGATGCATGACAAATTTTTCTTTTGATGCCTTTTTTCTGTTGACATTTGTAACAGCATTTTCCTGATCTTGGATATAGTATCTCAATGCTGTGCTTAAATATCTGCATATATATTTTCTTCCGACATTATGCCAGATAACATTTTCCGGGTAGAAGTGATAGCCTTTGACAACAGGAAATGGAAATTCACGCATAATATCGGTTCTAATCATACCCCATAATTCCCCTGTGATATTGAGTTTAAAACGCAAATCAAGGTCATTGCTGTCAATATACGGAACATTCATTTGTGTTCCGTTAATTTTACCATCCTTATCATATGTACGGCAGGATATACCGTAATATTTTTTTTGCTCCTGTTTAGGAATTTTATTCCATTCATTTACAAATGTTTCAAGGGCGTCATTTGTACAGGTATCATCAGAGTCAAGCGTAATGAAAAAGTTTCCTCTGCACATTTTTACAGCATTGTTTGTGGCTATATGCTTGCCTTGATTTTTTTGATAAACATAAATAATGTCAAAAAAATTATTTTCTTTCAGAAATCCGTCGACAACATCCTTTGTATTATCTTCACTGCCGTCATCTATAATTATCCATTCAAAGCTTTTATAGGTTTGTTTTTTCAAACATTCAAAAACTCTTGGAAGAGTTTTTGCACGATTATATGATGGGGTAAATACAGTTATTTCAACATTACTCATAATTAACTCCATTTCATTTTTTTGTAAGCTTATTTTTGAGCTTGCAAAGTTCCGCTTTATTAAATAACAACGGCAAGGACAAGGCATATGCAAGGATTCCGCATATAGCACATATGAATATAAATGAACTCCAACCGGTTACTGTAATAAAATTGCTGATAATTGAGAATAATACCAATATAATGATAAATCCAACACAATCTCGGATTACTGTCGGGAAAAATACTGAAAGTTTTTGCTTTAGTATGTATGCAGAATATGCAGGGGTAAAGATGAGTGCACGCAGTCCCATAAGAACGGAACTCGTTCCTGCTACAAAATATACGCCATAGTCGGTGAGGTTACAGGCTGCAATTGCAACTATAATGCTGACAATGCCAACTGTAAGGTTTACAAATACAGGTATTCTAAGTTTATTACATACGGTGTTTATCATCATAAGCGACTGAGTTTGACTGGAACAAAGAAATGTAATACAAGTCAACACCGACATAAACTGAATCATTGTAATCTCCTCCGGTGACTTTGTCGGTTGCCATAATATGTAGAACTGTCTGCCAAAGGCAATAAAACCGGCAATGGGAGTCGAGAGTATAAAACTTACAATTTTGGTACTGAATTTCGCCTCGATAATTAGCTCCGGTATTTTTTTCTTTGCATAAAGAATTGTATAATGAGGAGTAAATACTGAACCTAAAATTACAGTTAGATTGCCGATACTGTTCGGTACGGTTTTTGCGATAGAGAGAAGTCCCATCAGTGCCGTTCCAAGGGTTAGGTTGCATATCAGAAGATCAAGACCGCTTAGAAGTACCTGACAAAGTTGTGAAAGTGAAAGCCAAATGCCGGACGCAAGAAGTGTTTTAACTATTTTAATGTCAAATTTTCTAATATCAGCCTTTACTTCCGGGAGTACCTTCTTTTTAACAGTAATATTTGCCAGCAAAAGAAAAATACCGCTTCCAAAACTTGCAAGGGTAACAAAGTAAAGCTGTGCAGGGAAAATTGCAAATAAAAGTACTATGAGTGCAACTTTTATAAGGTTGGATATAATATCTCGTATAGAATTTATATCAATTCTGTTTTTTACAAAGGCTGCTGTTGTGAAAATAGCAGTAACTGTGCTGACAACAAATGTGAGAAAAGCAAAAGCAAAGGTTATTTTTACGCCGGATACAAGATTTGAAGGTATGTTAAGCACAGTGTCAAGAAAACAAACAAAAATTGACGACAGAATCAACATTACTGCAGCGAGGAACAAATCGGCAACGAGAACCGAACTGAATATTTTTGATGATTTCTCAACATCGCCCTTATGGTATGCAATTGAAATAAATCTGCCTGAAATTGAATTCAAAGCGGTCGTAACGATGGTAGCATACTGTACAAAGTTATTAGCAAGACCGATAAAACCATAGGCATCACTGCCGACCTCTTTTACAAGATACGGTGTCAGAAAAAAGTTAATTCCAACAGTAACTGCAAATGAAACGATACTTGCAATTATGTTTATCGACATTTGTTTTCCGACGGATTTTGGCATTAAACGGTCACCTCTGAAGATTCGTTCTGTATCAGTTCCTTTATTTTGTTTATATATTCCTTTGATTTATTTCTTTCCTTTAAAAGTACATTGTCAACCTTTTCCCAATTAACCGCACCGTTTATATTTGGAAAAACATCATTTGTTATCTCGCGATCATTGATTCCAAGATTGTTAAGAAGTTCTTCGGCACGGATGTTTCTGCCACCGATATGTTGCAATTCAACTGCAAAATTCTTTTTATAGATTACCGAAAAGGCAGTGCCGTGAAATGAATTTGTGCAAATATATTCTGCGTTTTTTATTAAACCTACAAATTCAGTGGCATTCACCGGATCGAGGTACTCTATACCGTCAATCTTATGGAGCCTCTCCTTTTGCAGGTAGTAGATTTTGTATCCGGTTTTTTTAGAAAGTTCAAGAGCGTAGCTGATAAGTTTAATTGGCTTTCTTACGCTGAACAGAAAAATATACGGTTCTTTTGGTACAGGACATCTGCTTATTTTATCCCAATCATCTTCAGTAAGCAACAACGAGGGATCAATACTGATTTCAGCTTTTCTGTTGATAAGATTTTCAATAATATCTGCTCCGCTTTTTTCACGAACTGAAAAGAGCTGAAATTGTGATAACAACTCTTTATATGTACGTTCCTTATCAGCAGGAAGCTTATCAACTGCAAAGCTTGCCGCATAGGAGTATTTTTGCTTTGGTTTTGCAAAATCAAGTAAATATACCGTATCAAAGCCAACGCAGATGGGACTCCACACCTGATCGCTCCCTGCAATAAATGCTGCATATTCATTGGAGGCTTCCCCAATGTTTTTGGCATCAAAAGGACGACTGAGGTTTAAAAATTCGTTTCTGAATGTAACGGACTTTTTTCTGTCAATTCCTACTTGACGCATAGTGATGAGTGAACGGATAAATGACTTCAACTTATGATGCTTGCCTACGCGAATAGGTCTTATGTTTCTTGTATACATAAAATGACATGTGTAGTCAATTACATCATTTTCTATGCCGTTTTTTTCCAAAAACTGCTGAAGGGCATAGGCTTGAAGTTTTGCTCCGTAGTTAAGTGCCTGATGAAAAGTTACAATACCGATCTTTTTCATAAATGTCGCCTTTCAGATTCTTTGTTTATCACTATGTCAATATTGTGTTTCCTTGCAATATGAAGAACGGCTCCGATTGAGAAAAACCAGATAAACATAATCTGTCTTGAATATGTCGGATTACCCGTTACAGAGTAAGCTAAAATCATAATTTGTATATATAGCGAGAAATAGCAGATTCTTGCATCATCGCAGATATTTCTTACCCTTCTGATTGCGAGAATTGTGAGTACAACGGAAAGCACTGCAAACAGAAGAAAAAATATACTTCCGACTATTCCGAGCTCTACCGCAATCTGAAAGTAGCAATTGTGACCGTTGAAGTTCCATCTGTCTCCGCCTACACGCAATCCGTTATCATATGCGAACTGATTGTATGAGCCGAATCCTGCGCCAAAGACCGGGTATTTTTCACCCATCAGTAAAAAATATTTCCAAAGAGAATCTCTATTACCTAAGGCCATAATATTTTCTTCATCCATAAAACGGTCAAATATATTTGCAACCTTTGGAATAAACATTGAAAGAATAAACACGGCAGATAAGGCACTTAGCACTATTCCTCCTGTTTTAGCAAATTTTCCTTTGATGTTTGAGATGACCATAAATAATGCAAATGAAAGGACGGGAATAACGAAAAGGGTTCGTTTTCCGGTCAGCATAAGCGACACAATAAATACGAACAACATAAGAATATCAATTTTTTTCAGCTTTTGCGATGAAAAGTACTTAGAAAGTAAAAGAGCAATTCCTACATTCATAATGTATGCCGCTTCACCTTTTTCCCGTGCGAATCCGGAATACGCACCTATTGAAAGTTCATTTTGAATCGTTTGTGCTACCTGTGCCGAATTGTTTGGATTTACAATAAACCAAAAATATTTTAACATACAGTTGTCGATAACTGCACTTATCAAAATTGAAAAGGCAATAACCGAGCAAATAACATATATTATCGTAAATATTTTTTTATAATAGCTGCCCGGGAGATCAATGAACAGTAGTGTGAATGCACACAGGTACAGCCAAAATAAGTTTAATGTTGATGCGGGGTCATATGAGTATGCGATTGATATGCATATATATGACAACAGTATAAATGCCGTTCCGGAAACAGCATTAAATTGAAGTGTTATGTCAGTAAGGACGAATACCACAGCAAAAAGTATGCCAACAGTGTAAATTAACGGTAAACGCAATGTGTACGGAAAAATTGTAGCACCGGTTACAGTTATAAAAGGGATGGCAATAACAAGAAACATTTGCCATATATTTTTTAGTTTTAAATCTCTTATCTTAAAATTTTCCACGGAGTATCACCAATTAGTATTTGTCTAAGTATTTTATCATAAGAAAATACAATCTTTTACTTGTACAGAGTGTTTTGTATCTTATGTAGTCTTTTTTTGACAAATATTTTTTGGCAGTTGCTTTGTCAAAACTTTTAACATACTTAACGAGTTCGTTTCCTTGGCTGCTGAATTTTTTCAGCCCGTTTCTCATATACATAAGTTTGTATATTCTGAGAGTTGTAGAAAGTCTGTTGCAAACAGCGTTTGCGTAAATTGACGGATGTTCTTTGCTTACAGTTTCAAGCATTTTGTCAGCAAGATAAATGCAGTCAAAATATTTTTCGGTAAATTCTGTTATGGAAGACGAACCTTCCCTGCGATAATAGGTGTATTTTGCAACGCTTTTGCTACTGAATGTGTTAGAATTGAGAGCAGCAAGGAAACAAAAATACTTGTCCTCGTTTGTTTTACAATTTTCGGGATATTCAACACCCCTGCAAACTTTTGCTTTGAATAATTTGGTGTAGGTACTCATACCAACATTTCCTTTAAAGAGGTCGCAAAGAAAACTTTCATTGTTGTTCCAGATTTTGGATTTACCCGTTGCGATGTTACGAACAGTGCCATCCTCAAATTCAAATCTTACTTCACAGATTGAAATATCTGCATTATCTTTGACAGCAATGTTTATTAGAAATTCGAACATATCAACATCGGGAACATCATCCCCGTCACAAAAGCCTATATAATCTCCTGTTGCTACTCTCATCCCTGCATTTCTTGCCGCAGAGACACCTTTGTTTTTTTGATGAATGACCTTAATCCGGTTATCTTTTTCGGCATAAAGGTCACAGATTGCAGGGCTGTTGTCAACTGAACCGTCGTCAACAAGTATGATTTCAATATTACGGTATGTCTGATTTATCAGGCTCTTGATAGAGCTTTCAAGATACTGACCGATATTATAAACCGGTACAATTACAGATATTTTATTATCATACATATATAAACCTGCCTTATTTTATTTTAAGTTTTTTCAAAAATCTGAGTATTCCTGTTTTGTAGAAAAAGCCCCTGAATTTACCGAAAATTTTTCTGCTTATTTTAATAGGAATATATTTTTTTACGACTTGTTCAATATTATAGCCATTGTTAAGCATTTCAAAGTATTCTTTTCGGTTTTTGTGATATTTGGGATTTTCCATTGCCATATGGCCGTCATTTTCAAGTAAAAGTTTTGGATCGGCAGGATATACTATGAGATTGTGTTTTGCCTTTTCAAATAATTTTGCACCTTTGGCGCTCTGAATAATGACTGCTGTATATCCTTTGTCATCATCGGCAAGTCCGTTTACATATCGCGTAATATTCCAACAGTCAAATACAGTCAGATCCGATACCCTTCCCGGCTCACGAAATTTACAGTCATAACATGATGGGCGTGAGCATATTCCCTTAAAAAAGCTCTTAAGCATATAGTCGGTATTGGTGTTTTCTATACTTTTTTTGCCATTGGCAAATCTAAGAGTCAGATTTGCACTATGGTATCCGTAGGTTTTTTCGCGAAAGTTTGCATATGTAATTTCAGAACCGAATTTTTTTTCCATAAATTCCCTGTATTTTTCCCATACCAATGGAGATGGGACAGCTCTGCATACAAAGTCAATGGTGAAGAGATTATCATATGGTTTTCTTAAGTAATTTTGAAGCCCTTCAACCTGACACGGAGTCCCCGTAAACATAACAAATTTTCCGTTGTCAAGTTGTTGCTTTACCTCGGTAAAGGTTGTACCCATATCACTTTGAACATATTTTGAACTTCTGAATTTTGAAAGTTCACTTTCTGTTTCAGCGTATGTATGTTTGACATAAAAGTTACTGTCAAATGCACCGCCAAATACGATTCCCCCGTTATTGATTATCTCTTTGCTGAAAGCGGTAACTGCACCGCCTGATGTACTGGAGCGGACAATTTCAGAATTTTTATTACGAACAACATATGCGGTATTTGGAAATACATTATGTGTTTTATTGAGTATAGGACAAACCTTTTCACAAAGGCGACAGTTAACACATTTAGTTTTATCGACAACCGGATATTTAAATCCCTCATTGTCTGTCTGCATTGATATGCACTTTTTATGGCACACAGACTCACATGCTGTACATCCGCAACAATGTTTTTTATTTGTTTCGTTTATATTTATCATTTTAATCTCCGTTTGAGAAACAACTGAGTGCATTGTCAAGAAATGCTTTGGACAGCATTCTGTGATTTTTAACTTTTTCGAGAACACAATCATAATCTATTGCATTTTCAACATCGTTTATATTACCGCTAAATCTTCTGTCGTTTAATCCGTATGTCTCACAAAAGCTGTCAATACGGGAGTTTTTGGAAGATACAGAATCGTTTGAATAGCGGTTGAATATAGAAAACTGTTTTTTGTACAGCATAGAAAACACTGAGCCATGGAAAGAATCGGTAAATATATACTTAGCATTTCTAATCAAATTGACAAATTCAGCCGGTCCGATGTCAAACGGTGTGTAATCACCAAAACCCCTGTCAGCCTTATTATAACTGTCCATATGCAATTCTGTGACGATTTTTAAATTTTTTTCTTTTGCAAACTTGGTTACTTCATCTCTGTATTCCTGACTTTTACCGAGAAAATATGCAAATATATACGGTTCATTGAAAAGATTCTTGTTTGGAATTTCTTCGAGCCATTCATCGGAATCAAGAAGAATTACAGGGTCACAGACGACGACGGCATCATTTATGCTGAGCTTGTCAACAATTACCTTTCCGCTGTTTTCTCTGACGCTTACATAATTAAGTCGGTCAAGAAAGTTTTTGTAAATTTTATGGTATCTTTGCTCAATCTGTGAAACACCGAAGCTTGTTGCATATGATATTTTTGTGCAGCTGTCGCTTGCAAACATAAGATTGTAAAAATTAGAGGTTATTCCGCTCGGAGACCAGAGTTGGTCGCTTCCAACCATAACGGCGGTGTATTTTTCAGATTGCTTCTTAAGTTCATCGTAACCGTAGTAAATAGGTGAAAGCTTTTTAAATCTGTTTTCTGAAAATTTATTAAACGCGTCATTTCTAACGGCATTCTGTTCCGCAAGCTGTGAATGAAGTTTAAGCATAAGCTTTTTTTGGAATGTTTCAATAATCCTGTCATTTATAAAAACGGGGTTAAAAAGACGCGGTATTGCTTTTATAAGAAGCAACGGTGTAATCTTTTTTTTATATCGGATTATTTCGTAATCAATGTTACGCTTTTTCAGTTCAACTGTTGTTGCATAGCTTTGAAGCTGGCTGCCGTAGTTTTTGTGGTTGTAGCAAGCGCAAAGGCCAAGTTTTTTCATGGTATCAGCCTTTCTTTTTGTGATTATTTATAATCTCATTATATTTTTGTGTGAGTTTCTGCGCATAGGTTACCGGAGAAAATTCGATTTTTGCTTTCTCAACGGCACAACTGCTCATTGCTTTGTATTCAGCATCAGAAAGCGAGCAGACTTTTTTAATTGAGTTTTTAAGGTCATCACTGTCAAACGGTGAGCAGATAAAGCCTGTTTTTCCGTCTTCTACAATTTCAGGAAGTCCGCCGTAATTTGTTACGATAACAGGTTTTCCCTGTGACATTGCTTCCATAATTGTATAGGGCCCGTTTTCATACCACTCACTGGGAAGAATGACGCATTTCGCTTCTGCAACATACTTTTTAAGCTCGTCACCGGACTTGAAGCCTAATGCTTTGATTCTGTTTCCAAGGTTATGTGCTTTTATATATTCCTTGATTTCATCTTCAATAGGACCTGTGCCGAGAATGATGAGCGGAATATTGTTCTCGAGCTTTTCAACAGCCTTAACGAGCGTCAGCACACCCTTTTCCTCGGAAATTCTGCCAAAGTATAACAGATAACCGTTGTCGGGATTATTGTCGGAATAAACAGTATCGGTAGGCAGAAAGTTTTTTATATGGATAATTTCGCTGTGGATAATACCGGATTCTTCAAGCTTCTTTTTGTAAAAATATGACGGCGTGATGTACAAGTCTATGTCGTCGTATATTTTCATTAGTTTATAGTTTGTTGCCTCAATAGCCGCAAGAGTACTTTTTGCAGTTGAACCTTTTACACATTTATTTTTTATGCAATTTGAATATCTGCCGTGCAGGCATTTTTCACATACATGTCCGTTTACAAGCATTTCGTGGTTGGGGCATACACAGTTAAGGTCGTGAATTGTGAACACTATTGGTATGTTGTATTTTTTTATTGCTCGAACAATCGAAAGGGTGATGTGACGGTGAACAAGGTTGATATGAACAATATCAGGATGTTCTTGTTCAATGAGAGCAGAAATATTTTTTTTCGCCTCAAAAGAATAGAGAACGCGAAAACCTGCCTTTACCTTCTGAAGCGTGGAAATATTAGAATTAAAATCAACATTTGAAACAAAGTATTTTTCCTGTTCACATGGTTTGTTGTTACTGTCTGCCATTGAAAAGTAAATCACTTCGTGACCAAGCTTTGTGAGAAGGTCGGCAAGACCAAAATAGTAGGTTTCACTTCCGCCTTTTACATAGTGGTATTTATTAACAAGCAGAACTTTCATTATCAGCCCTGCCTTTTTCCTTTAAGTGAGCGTACCATTGGGTACAACTTTGAGTGAACAAGTGTGATCCCTGCAATCATTATTCTTTTCGGCATGGCATTGCACACACTTGTCATCATTTTTTGGGATTTCTTTCTGTCATCGGGATATTGCGGAAAATCTTTCCACGGTGACATTGATTTATATTTGAGATAATCCCCGACAAAGGGATGATTGTTATTTTCGTTCCACGGGCGTGTTCCCGAAAGGAAACATGAGGAGTAGTGAACTATATAAGGATCGGTTACCGCCTCAATGTATTCTTCTTCACTCAGATGATGCTCGGGACGACGCACCTTCATAAGATCTTTAAAATTAAAATCAAAGAAAACAGTCATAGCGTTGTATTTGGTATGGATAACCTTTACAAGATTCTTTTTGGCAAGAACACCGTTAAGAACCCCTTGATCAACATAGGTGGTATTGCCGTTGTGGGCAACAATAAAATCGAGAAAGTCTTTTTCCACATTCATCTCTCTCCAGCTTTTAATGTCAATCAGCAAAACGCCGTTATTTGTATAAGTGCTGTCGCACGGAAGATTTAGTTCGGTTTTATAACGGTCACTTCGGCAATCGTCAACTGCCGCAACAACCTTATCTCCCAGATCTGTTTTCCAAAATTCGCTTAAAGAGTGACGCACAACCGTGTCGCAGTCAAGATAAATACAGCGGTCAACATTATCAGGCAGTATCGTGCAGAGAAACAGTCTGAAAAATGTGCTGATGTTCCATCTTCCGACTTCTATATCAACACCTGACATTTTGTTAAGATCAGGGGGGAAAATAAAAACAATATTTCTGCCGAATTTGTCAACCATATTCTCAAATCTCTTTTTGTTTTCATCTGAGATATTGTTGTCAATCATATAAATGTTGATTTCATCGGCATCGGTATTATTGTGTAAGAGTGACATTATTGACACACCTGCAATAGGGGCAAAGCTGTCAGAGCTCGAATATACTACGTTCATTTTACCCTCCGTAAAAAAATAGTCGTAACATAGAAATTACTTAAGATACTTATCCTCGTATTCCTTAAAGGACTGAAGATTTTTATCTTTGTCGGCAATAATAAGATTTTCAATACCGCCGATTTCATCAAACGGCCATTCAACTCCCAAATCCGGATCGTTGTACATAATGCCGTCATCATATTCGCCGTAGAATTTTTCACCGCATTTGTATGAAACAACAGACGGTTCAAGCACAAGATAGCCGTGTGCAAAATGTTCGGGAACATAGAGTTCATTCATATTTTCTTCGGAAAGGTAGAATCCCTGCCATTTTTTGAATGTAGGTGATTCGGGACGGAGGTCAACGATAACATCGAAAACCTTGCCCTTAATGCACCGTACCAGCTTTGCCTGTTCGTGAACTCTCTGAAAATGAAGCGCACGAATTACACCCTTATGAGAAACCGTGTAAAAAACCTCGGCAAGGTTGTGTTCAAGGCCGTTAGCCTCAAAAACTTCCTTTGAGTAGTCCTTTATAAATGCACCTCTGATATCGGTTGCACAGAACGGTTTGATGAGGTATGCACCCTCAAAGTCCGTATTGCAAAATTCAAATTTCTGTATCATTAAAATACACCTTACTTAAAAAAACTAATTAAGTGATTTAAGCCATTCCATTGTTTTTGAAACACCTTCGGCAAAAGAAACCGAGGGCTTGAAATAGCAGTCTGTTTCAATATCGGCTGTATCAAATGCCTCAAGCGGCATATTTACTCCCGTAAAAGGTACATCGCCGAAAATCGGCTTTGCGTTTGGGGCAAGCGTCTGTTGCATTTCAAGAATAAATTCTTTAAGAGGTCTTGCGTTTCCGCTGCCGATTGTATATTCCTTGTTAGGTTTACCGTGCTCTCCGATTGCCTCAAACGCTCTTGCAACATCGTCAATATAGATGAAGTCATAGTTCTGTGTTGCGGCGGTGAACTGCAACGGCTCATTTGCAATGATTTTGCGGATTGTAGAATTTACAAAACGGGGCGAAAGCTCACCGACGCCGTATGCGTTTGTGATAACTGCCCAACAGAGGTCAATTGAAAGGCTGTTTGCAATCGGCTTGCAAATTGCTCTTGCAATCAGCTTGCCTGCACCGTAAATGTACGGAAGTCCGGGCTTGCTTTCCTGAGTGTAAACAGCGGTGTAAGTTTCTTTTTCCATAATAGAACCGGCATTTACAAACTTTTTGCACTGCATTTTGTCGGCTGTTCTGAGAGCACGAGCGGTCCACAGGGCGTTTTGCAACTGAACATTTTCATCGCATCTGAGCGATCCTGCCGAGCCTACCCATGCAAAGTGGTAGAAAACATCAATATCTCTGTCAGAAATCATGTCAGCCAAGGTTTCAATCTCATCAAGCTCGCAATACACAATTTCAATGTCACTGAGATTCTTTATGTTATCAATGTTTTCGTTTTCATCCTTAACAACGGCAAACACCTTTATACCGTCGGCACAAAGCCTTTTGCAGACATTTGAGCCGATAAAACCGTTTGAACCTGTTACAATTGCCTTTTTCATAAGTAAACCTCTTTTTATATTTGCCGTATGATTATTTCAGAAATTCTTCAATCTGACTATCCATACAGCCTCTTACATTGCCGTTTTCCATATAACAGCATGACCATTCGACCGTTTTTTTAACTGCATCATCAACATGCCAATGAGGTTTCCAGCCAAAAACAGTCTTGAGTTTGGAGCAGTCAAGCTTGAGAAAATTAGCCTCGTGGACTGCATTCTTTTCACTTTTGTCAATCCGGTTTATATTGCCGGCATATTTTACGAACAAGTCAACAAGTTCGCCTGTTGTTATGCAGTCGCACTCGTCAGGACCTACATTATAGCAGTCGGCAAACTTAATGTTCCCGTACTGGGCTTTTGCAATCATAAGATATGCATAAAGCGGTTCGAGAACATGCTGATACGGTCTTGTGGAATGCGGATTGCGCACGATAATATCTTCGCCCTTTTCCAAGGCTCTCACGCAGTCGGGAATAATTCTGTCGTTTGCAAAATCTCCGCCGCCGATAACATTTCCTGCTCTCGCTGTGGAAATCGCCGTTCTTCCGTCGGCGAAGAAAGAATTTTTGTAGCTGTGGGTTACAAGTTCCGAGCAGCTTTTGCTGTTTGAATACGGATCAAATCCGTCAAGCGGTTCGTTTTCACGATATCCCCATTGCCATTCCCTGTTTTCATAAACCTTGTCGGTTGTTACATTGAGAAACGATTTCACACAATTTGACTGCCGTACACACTCAAGAATGTTGACCGTTCCCATAACATTTGTTTCATATGTATATGCAGGCATTTTGTAGCTGTCACGCACAATCGGCTGAGCCGCAAGATGAAGTACAATCTCAGGCTGTGCCTCATCAAATGCTTTTTTAAGCGAATCAAAATCACGGATATCTCCGATAACCGATTTTACATCGCTCTCGATATTTGCAATCTCAAAAAGTGACGGTGAGGTTGGCGGATTAAGCGAATAACCCGTTACATCCGCACCGGCATTTGCAAGCAGTTTGCAGAGCCAACTGCCCTTGAATCCTGTGTGTCCCGTAATGAACACTTTTTTACCCTTATAAAAATCAAGCATCATTCCGACCACACTTTCCAAGGGGCAGTACAGTCGTTCCAAAGCTTTTCAAGACGCTCTTTGTCACGCAGTGTGTCCATGCACTGCCAAAATCCGTTATGCTTGCAGCACATAAGCTGACCTTCTCTTGCAAGCTGTTCCATCGGCTCACGCTCAAACATAACTGTATCATCTTTTATATAGTCCAAAACCTTCGGTTCAAGCACCATAAAGCCTGCGTTAATCCAGCCTGAGTCAATATCGCTTTTTTCACGGAAAGCTCTGACTTCGTTGTTTTCGGTCAAATCAAGCACACCGAATCTGCTTTCGGGTTTTACGGCTGACATAGTTGCAAGCTTGCCGTGTTTTTTGTGAAAATCGAGCAGAGCGTTTATATCAACATCGGAAACACCGTCGCCATAGGTCATAAAGAACGGCTCATCTCCGATAAAATTGCGAATCCTTTTAAGTCTGCCGCCCGTCATCGTGTCAAGACCTGTGTCAACAACAGTAACCTTCCATTTTTCGGCTCTTTTGTTATGTACAATAATCTTATCATCCTGAGTAAAATCAAAGGTGATATCGGATGTATGAAGAAAATAGTCGGCAAACCATTCCTTGATTACATGCTGTTTGTAACCTGCACATATGATGAACTCATTCACACCGTAGTGGGTGTACAGCTTCATAATGTGCCACAAAATAGGCATTCCGCCGATTTCAATCATTGGTTTAGGTTTGAACTGGGATTCCTCGGAAATTCTTGTTCCGTATCCTCCTGCGAGTATAACTGCTTTCAAAACTCTGCCTCCTTAAACAGCGCCCTCACCCTTGAAAACAGAGGTGATAGTTTTGAGAATAATTTTCAGGTCAAAGCAGACAGAGCGGTTTTTGATATAGCAAATCTCCATTGCCCTTCTGCGTGTGTATGTAGTACAGCTTCTGCCGTTTGCCGCCCAGAAACCCGTAAGCCCCGGCTTAACGCTCAAAAGCATATCACGGTAGTTGCCGTAAATTTCAGTTTCAACCTCCATAACGGGTCTTGGTCCTACAATAGAGATGTCGCCTTTTAAAATATTGAAAAGCTGAGGCAACTCGTCAAGGCTTGTTCTTCTCATAAATTTGCCGACCTTTGTGACTCTGGGATCGTCTTCAAGCTTGAAATTTCTTTCGTACTCAGCTTTTTGCTCGGGAGTAAACTGCTTGATAAGATCTTCGGCATTCGTTACCATACTTCTGAATTTATATATGTTTAAGGGCTTTCCGTCTTTTCCTACACGCCTATGAGTAAAAAATACAGGACCTTTGTCTGTTGTTTTGATAGCTGCTGCAAGAATTAAAAAGACAGGCGACAGTATAATCAGAGCGACTGACGAGCATATGATGTCAAAAATCCGTTTTAAAAAATCATAAACGGGCTTTTGTTCAGTTGTATGTCCGCTTGATGACGCACTTTTGTTTATGCTTTTTACGGATTCCATTTTTCCCCTCCGTGGGCAGGACTAGCCTGTTAGTTTATGTTTGCAAAGGCGGTTTGGCATCAGTCATTTGTTGATGTCTTGTAATATCCGCCGTATCTTGAGTAATAGCCCTTGCCCTTACGGGTTTCGTGAGGCTTTACACGGTTAAGAATAACACCGAGAATTTTTGCATTGGTTCTTTTGATAACTTCAACTGTTCTTGAAAGCTCGGGATATGTTGTTGAGTTATTTCTTGCAACAATAACAACACCGTCAGACGCCTTCATAATAGGCAGGGCGTCAATAACAACGCCGATTGGCGGTGTATCGAAAATAATGTAGTCGTAATTTTTTTCAAGAGTTTTGATAAGGTCAAACATGGATTCACTCGCAAGAAGCTCTGACGGGTTCGGCGGAATAGCACCGTATGTAATTGCCTTGAGATTCTCGATTTTTGTATCCTTTACAATATCCTCAAGTGAACATTCCTCGTTGAGGTAGTTTGTAAGACCGGGAGTAGGTGTGATTTTTAAAGCTGTGTTAACTCTCGGACGGCGAAGGTCACATTCAACAACGATAACCTTTGTGCCAACCTGCTGAGCAAGAGCAGATGCAACATTGATTGAAGTTACGGTTTTGCCCTCACCTTTTGTTGAAGAAGTAAAGGCTACCTTTTTACAACCCTTTTTGAAAATTGAGTATGCGATGTTTGTTCTTGCTGTTTTGTATGATTCACGAACCTGAAAGCCAAGTGCCTCGGTGTCGATTGAACGGTCGATTTTAGTCTTTTTCATTGCAGTTTCACTCCTTTAACAATTAATAACCCGATTCGTAGTTACCGTACTTCTTTTCGGCTGCCTTCTGATTTGAAAAATATTCAAAGTCGGGAATAGCGGCAAGCAACGGAAGGTCAAGAACGGTTGTCATTTCATCATTGTACTTGATTTTAACATCAAGGAAGTCACGGACGAATGAAATGATGAGTGAAATAATAAGACCTGCGGCGAAAGCTATCATAACATTTCTCGAAACATTCGGGGATGTAGGAGCTTTCGGTGTTGTAGCCTTGTCAACAATTTTAAGCTTTGCATTGTCCTTTACATTGGCAATTGTCTTTGGTGCAATTTTTGCAATTGCGTTGCCTATGTTTTTTGATTCGGACGGACTGCCCGAATTTACAAGCGCCTTAAAAACCTCGGTATCTTCAATGCTTTCAAACTTAATCATTGATTTAAGCTGTGATGCCGTGTATTTTTCGTTGAGTTCCTTTGAAACGGAATTGTAGAAAGAATTTGAATCGAGCAACTCGATATAGGTGAGAACAAGGTTCTTTGCGTAGTTGATACTCTGATAATCGTCATAAGCCGACTGGCTTTTGTAGTTGGTTTCAACATAAAGCTTTACGGTTGAAGTATATGTTTTCTGAACAAAAAATGTTGTTACAAAATATGACGCAGCCGCACATAAAAGCGACAGCACCGCAATAAATACAATATTCTTCTTGATAATTCTCGTTATGTCCTTGAATGTTATCTCCATTAAATTACTCCTCTTCTCGGCTTTTGTACGCATATGGCAAGATAATGCCACAGTCGACACGAAAGTGTTGTAGGCGAAAAACGGCACAAAAGCACAAAATACTTTTAAACAGATACTCCTATTATATTTTAAATCAGTAAAAAAATCAATATGAACAAAGGTTTCAATAAAGGAAAAAGATGTCTTTTTTTGCAGAATATGCAATTACTCTGATTTCTTATATGTACAAAACATACATAAAATATATGATTATTTTGTTACAGTTAGCCAATAAGTACATAAATAACGAGCTGAAATAAAGCTCAGGCAAAATTTGCAAAAAAATAAACAAAAATATGGGAAATAACCGATAAATTTTCTACTTATATATTAGTATGTCACAATATGTCATAATAAGAAAACAATTACAGAAAAAAGGTGTAGGGTAAGCGGATAAGGTCTGTACACGAATATTTGCAAAAGAAGGAATTTATAAATCGGTAGGTGTATTTTTATGCAAAAGGCAAGTGTACAAATGAATTAAAATACAAGATCAGAGAAAACTATGCAGTGCATAAATGATTTAAAACGGCATAATGCACAATGAAAATGCCTGATTTGACAAAAGGATTGTAATTTTTCCGAATATAACAAATTTTTATAATAAAATGCTTTACAAAATGCGAAATGTGGTGTATAATACTGTACAAAGAAGTTAAATGGTGAAGTTTTCCATTGTGCTCCCTGCAGTTTTCGGCTTGCAGATGCGTATTATGCCAATGAATCCGTGAAGCTTCTTGCTGATGAAAACAAAATAAAATACAAGGTGGTATGAACTATGAAAAAGTTATCAGCAATGTTAGTAGCGTTCATCCTTGTTGCAGCAACTGCTTTCACTGCTTTTGCAGCAGGAATCAATGACAGCGAACAGGCTGTCCTCAACGAACTCAAGACATCTGTTAAGATGAACGGTTCAGAGATGGTTATTCCGAGCGAGTTTGTAAACCAGGCTGAAAACTACTTTAACACAATCGATATGACAGCAGATGAGTCATCTCAGATCGTTGCTATTCTCAAGAAGGGCGAGAGCTTCCTTGAGAACTCAGGTGCATCTAATATTGCAGATCTCACATTTGCTCAGAAGCAGACACTTCTTTCTTACGGTAAGGAAGTTGTAGGTGTGCTTGATATGACAATGTCATATGACACATCTTCAAAGAAGCTTACAATTTACGGCAAAGACGGCAAGGTTGCATTCTCAGCTGTTCCTACACTTACAAAGGCAGGCAGTGTTCAGGATAACAGTGTTATCAAGACAACAGGTGCAGAGGCTGACTTCAGTGGCGTTATCGCTGTTTCCGCTGTTGCATTTGTAATGGTAGCAGGCGGTGCTTTCTACCTTGCAAAATCTAAAAAAGAAAGAGCTTGATTCTAATGTCTGATAAAAAAATCAGACACGGTCATAAATCAAAGAATGGGAAGAGTTTTATAATTCTTCCCATTATCTTTTGTTTGATAACATATCTTGTGCTGTATCTTGCTTTTGTTCCGTCCTTTTCACCTGTGATTTCGGCAGTAGGTATGTTCTTCTCAGATAATGAAAAGGATTATTCAACAGAGTACGATAATATTTTTGTGCCCGTGTCAGAAAACTCAACCGTTCCTACCGTTACAAAAAAGGATTCAAACGGTCAGGAAAAAACTTATGTTAAAAACGACTCCGTTCAGTACCCTAACTACGGAAATCTGTTCGGTGAGCTTATAATCAATGACTGCAATGTTGACGCAAATCTTTTTTTCGGTGACAATGATGTTGCGCTCAGAAACGGTGTTGGCATTTATGCCGGAAGCTTTGTCCCCGGTTACGGCGGAACAATCCTTGTTGCAGGTCATAACAACACTTATTTCAACGGCCTTAAAAACGCAGCAGTCGGTCAGAAGGTTGAAATCAAGACAAGCTACGGTAATTACATCTATGAAATCACCGACACGGCTGTCAAAAAAGCGACTGACAGAACCGCATATGACCTTTCAGCGGATTATGAAAATCTCATAATGTACACCTGCTATCCGTTTGATGCACTCGGTCTTACAACACAGAGATATTTTGTGTATGCAAAGTTAGTGTCGGGTACTCCGATTGATAAGGAGGCGAACTGATGAATTCTAAAGTAAGACATATTATTTACGGAATAATTTCGTTCGTTCTCTCATTTGTACTGTTTTTGCTTTCGTTTGCAATAGTTCTTCAGTCAACAATCCTCAACCCATCGTATATTATGGATAATATGAATGCGAGCAACTATTTTGTTGACAAGCGTGACGAAATCAAAGAAAGCCTTGTTGACCTCGGTTATGCGTCGGGACTTGATGAAAAGTTTTTTGAAAATGTTGTTGACGAAGTGACAATTCACGATAATACACAGGCCTATCTCAACAGCTTTTATGCAGGCGAGAAGGCTAAGATTGACACAACAGCGTTTAAGCAGAAATTCAACAGCGAGCTTGACAGCTACATAAGTAAGAATAATCTCAAGGTCGCAAACGATGGGAGCAGAGAATATCTCATCAATCAGGCTGCTAACATTTATGCGGCGGCGCTCAGAATACCGCTTTTTGCCACACTTTCTGTTTATCTCATCGCATTGAAAAATATGATGCCGTTGATTATCGGCGGTCTTGCAGTCCTTGTCGCAATTATATGCGTAATCATCATCTTTACAAATCGTTGGAAGCACAGGGCGGTAAGGTATATCTGTTATTCAACATCTGCGGCATTCCTTACGGTTGGCATAATTCCGGCGGTGTTGCTTTCAACAGGCTATATGAGCAAGATTAACATTGATTCAAGGGCGTTCTACAACCTTTTTGTTCAGAGTATGAACAATATTCTTATCGCCCTTGCAATCTGTTCTGTAATCTTTTTTATAGTTTCGATCGGACTTTTCTTTCTGCACAAGAGTATGCGCAGACACGCAAGTGAAGACTGATAAAGTTGAAAGTTGAAAATTACGGCGAGTCGCCGTTCCCCGTTCGAGAAGATAGTTAGATAAACGAATTGCATCAGATGCCCGAAAAGGTTCTGATGCAATTTTTGTTTTTATAATCAAATTCAATGTTAATTTGTAGCGAGAATCAATGTTCTACCGCAAGTAATCGTTCAAATTTTATGTTAAAATAAATTTTGTGAATGTCGCAAATTTGTATGCACTGTGTGTAATCTTATGCGTTGTATATAGTCAGGCAAACACGGTTAGTCCCTAAGAAAATAAAAACAACACGGTCGGTTTTCCTACAAGGATTCCGACCGTGTTGTTTATGAATTAATCATCAATATTGTAAAATCGTTTTGCGTTGTCGCAGGTGATTTGGAGAAGTTCCGATATGCTTATATTACGCAGAGATGCGATTTTTTCTGCGGCATAGATAATCATAGAGCTGTCGCAACGCTTGCCACGGAACGGCACGGGCGCCATATACGGAGCGTCGGTTTCAAGCAGAAGCCTGTCAAGCGGAATTTCCGAGGCGACCTCAAGACTGTGACGGGCATTTTTGAATGTAACAACACCGCCGAGGCTGATGTACATTCCCATGCGAACCGCTTCACGCATAAGCTCAACACTGCCCGAAAAGCAATGAATCAGCGCATTTGGTTTGTATTTTCTCAGAAGATCGTACACATCACCGTGAGCCTCACGATCGTGAACTATAAGCGGCATTTCAAGGTCAAGAGAAAGCCTGATCTGTTCCTCAAAAACACGCTTTTGCAAGTCTTTCGGAATGTCCCAATGATAATCAAGCCCTGTTTCGCCGATTGCGACAACCTTTTTATGTTTTGAAAGCTGTGCAAGCTGTTCAAGATAATTGTCCGGAATATTTTCGAGATTTTCGGGATGAAATCCGACTGCGGCATACATAAAATCATATTTTTCAGCATATTCAATGCAGGTTTTTGCCGTTTCAAGGTCAACCGCATTGTTGACAATTCCGCACACACCCTTTGTGTGAATGTTTTCCAAAAGCTCAAAACGGTCATCGTCAAACCATTTGTCGTCATAATGCGCATGCGCATCGAAAATGTTGTTGTAAAGTGACATCGGTATATCTCCCTAAAAGTATGGGCGGTCATTGACCGCCCACATTGATGAATTTATATGTTCATACACATAGCTTTTTATACAATAAAAGCAGTGTATAATTTGTAGGGGGCGAACACGGTTCTCCCATACATTATTTCGGTAACTTTATCTCATTTATACAGTTTATTTTCATCATAAATTTTCTGCCATTACTTGGCGGGCGTCCAATGAACGCCCCTACAGTTACGCTCGGGCATAAATAGTTTTTAATTTATCAAACTGTCTTCACGAATTGGGTGCAGCGACACGCTGCCGGCGGCTCGCCGTTAACAGATTTTTGAGCCGACAGGCATATTGTCAACAAAAACAACCTTTAAATCATCGCCGTGAACTGCAGAAAGAATCATACCGCAGCTTTCAACACCGCAAAGCTTTGCAGGCTTGAGGTTCTGAACAAGAATAATCTTCTTGCCGATAAGCTCCTCCGGCTTGTAGTAGTTTGCAATACCGCTGACAACGGTCCTGTCCTTTACACCGTCAAAAATTGTGAACTGTAAAAGCTTTTTGCTCTTTTTAACGGGTTCGCAGGTCTTAACCTCGCACACACGGAGGTCAACCTTGGCAAAATCATCAATGCCAATCTGTGCAACACCCTCGAGATCTTCACGGAGTGCCTTTGTTTCTTCACTTTCACCCTCGTTGTTCTTGATAATGCTGTTGAGTTCTTCAATTTCCTTTTCAACATCAATTCGTGGGAAGAGTGCATCTCCCTTGTGAACCGTGACATCAGCAGGAAGTACACCGAACTTGTCGCAGTTTTCGTAGCCGGCACATTTTTCACAAGCACCGATCTGCTCAAGAGCCTTTGGCATTGTTGTTGGCATAAATGCCGAGAGAAGGGTGCAGGCAATACGGATTGCCTCAAGAAGGTTGTAGAGAACCGTTGCGAGTCTTGCTTTCTTTGTTTCGTCCTTGGCAATAACCCACGGAGCGGTTTCGTCAATGTATTTATTTGCACGGGAAACAAGCTTGAATATTTCGGCAAGTGCGTTCTGGAGCTGAGTCTTGTCCATGAAATCGTCAACCTTTGCACGGAGCGATGTTGCGGTTTCGATAAGGTCATCGTCAAATTCGCCGCTCTCACGCTCTGTGGGAAGTGTGCCGCCGAAATATTTCTGAACCATTGCAACTGTTCTTGAAACAAGGTTGCCAAGACCGTTTGCAAGGTCGGAATTGATACGGTTAATCATAATTTCGTTTGAGAATGAGCTGTCTGCACCGAGAGCCATTTCACGCATAATGTGGTAACGGATTGCGTCAGCACCGTAACGCTCGCCGAGTACAAACGGATCAACAACATTGCCGAGTGACTTTGACATCTTCTGTCCATTGAAAGTAATCCAGCCGTGTACGGCAAGATGCTTTGGAAGCGGAAGGTCAAGAGCCATAAGCATTGCAGGCCAGATGATAGCGTGAAAACGCATGATGTCCTTTGCTACCATATGAACATCGGCAGGCCAGTATTTGTCAAATTCGTCAAATTTTTCATTCTTGTAGCCGAGAGCGGAGATGTAGTTTGAAAGTGCGTCAATCCAAACATAAACAATATGCTTTTCGTCAAATGTAACCGGAATGCCCCATTTGAAGGTTGTTCTCGATACGCAAAGGTCTTCAAGTCCCGGCTTGATAAAGTTGTTTACAAGCTCAACCGCTCTTGTCTTTGGCTGTAAATAGTCTGTTTCCGTGAGAAGCTTTTCAATTCTGTCGGCAAAAGGTGACATCTTAAAGAAGTATGCCTCTTCTTTTGCCTCTGTAACCTCTCGTCCGCATTCGGGGCATTTGCCGTCAATAAGCTGGCTTTCTGTCCAGAAGCTTTCACAGGGGGTGCAGTATTTGCCCTTGTATTCGCCCTTGTAGATGTAGCCCTTGTCATACAGCTCCTTGAAAATTTTCTGAACTGTTTCAATGTGGTAATCGTCTGTTGTGCGGATATATCTGTCATAGCTTATGTTCATAAATTTCCATAAGCCCTTAAAGGTTTTTACAATTTCGTCAACATACTCTTTGGGAGTAACACCCTTTTCGGCAGCCTTCTGTTCGATTTTAAGACCGTGTTCATCCGTACCCGTAAGGAACATAACATCGTATCCCTGCATTCGTCTGTAACGGGCGATAGAATCGCACGCAACGGTGGTGTAGCAATGACCGATGTGGGGATTGCCTGACGGATAATAAATAGGCGTTGTAATGTAAAATGGTTTTTTCTGACACATAGTATTTGTCCTCCCTAAAATTCAGCAAATGAGCTGTAACTGTAATTATACCAATTATTGCATATAATTTCAAGAGTTCATGGGATAAACGGATAATAGTTAATTGTTGTATGCTTAATTTAAAGACAATTACTTATGATTCATTTTGGTGATATTACTGTTTGAATTCATAAATAATCGTGTTAAAGTGTCGGGTTAAAGTGAAATAATGCCGAACTGCGCAAGTGTGTAGGAAATTAAGATGAACACAAGGCAGATTGGAGCTATATATTTAATCATAACATTAAACAAAGCCCTTCTGCTGAAACGCTCGCCGTTCCTTGTGACTTCGTCTGCAATAGTCTTTGGCTTGATAACCCAGCCGATGAGAATACAAGTGCAAAGTGCGACAATCGGCATAATAATGCTGTTGCTCAAGAAGTCAAAGAATGTAAGGAAGTCCATTCCGAGAATCTTAACATTTGACCATATACCGTTGCCGAGTGACGACGGAATACCCATAATAAGGCAGATGACGATAACGATAAGACAGGACTTGATTCGTGTAAGCTTGAACTTGTCCATAAGCGAAGAAACAATTGCTTCCATTACGGAGATTGAGCTTGTGATAGCTGCAAAGAATACAAGAACAAAGAACAAAAATCCGATGATTCCGCCGGCAGGCATTTCGTTGAATACCTTTGGAAGTGTGATGAACATAAGTCCGGGACCGCTTGCACCAAGACCTTCTTCACCGCTGAATACATAAACCGCAGGAACTACCATAAGACCTGCGAGAAGTGCAACGGCTGTGTCGAAAATCTCAATTTGGTTAACCGACTTTGTGAGGTTTACCTCATCTTTTGTGTATGAACCGTAGGTTACCATAATTCCCATTGCAATGCTCATTGAGAAGAACAGCTGACCGAGTGCCGCCGCAAATGTCCAAATTGACAGCTTGCTGAAATCGGGAATGAGGTAGTACGAAACACCCTCCATTGCGTTTGGGAGCGTGAGTGTGTAGATTGAAATTCCGACTGTCAGAACAAGCAGAACAGGCATCAAAAATTTGCTCAGTCGCTCGATGCCCTTGTTTATTCCGAGCATAATTACCACTGCACTCAACAGCATAAATATTAAGAAAAACACAATGGGTGACAACGGGTTGGAAATAAAGTCCGAGAAAAAGTTGTCCTGTGCCGCAGGGGCAACAAGTCCCTGTGCATAAACGCACATATATTTTGTAACCCAACCGCCGATAACGCAGTAGTACGGAATAATGATTGTAGGAACAAGCGTTGCAAGGTAGCCTAAAAACGAAAATTTGCTGCATAACTTTTTGTAGGCGAGAATCGGACTTAGCTTTGTTTTTCTGCCGATTGCGATTTCGGCAGTCAAAAGTGAAAAGCCGAATGTAAGCGCAAGGATTATGTAGATAAAGATGAATGTTCCGCCGCCGTACTTAGCTGCGTAATACGGAAATCTCCAGAGATTTCCCAAGCCTACTGCACTTCCCGCAGCGGCAAATACAAATCCGAGTCCGCCGGAAAAGCTTCCCCTTTTTTTACTCATGATAATTACCTCTCATTTTCTTTAGAATTTTTTAAAATCTGTAAATAAACAATCAACGCAAGTATAACATAATACAGAGATTAAAACAATATTTTTTGAAATTTTTTGAATATTTTGCAAAAAGAAAATTTTGGTTTTATCTTTGCGAATTTTGTCAAATCTATTGCAAATCAATTTTATTTGTGCTATTGTAAAATATATGTAAAGAATGCGTTATCAAAGGTAAAATTTAGTGCAATTCGCTTGAAATAATTCGTTTTGTATTTTATACTTAATCAGATATATTAAATTGGGTTATATATCAATTTTTATGGTGGTGAATTATATGTCAAATTCAAAAAACAACAATAAAAAAACATCCGAAAAGGCAAAGCTTATGTCAAAATGGCAAAAGATGCCTTATACTAACAGAGAATTAAGCTGGGTTGACTTTAATGCAAGAGTGCTTGAAGAGGCGTTCAAAAAGACCAACCCAATTATGGAAAGATGCAACTTCCTTTCAATTACATCATCGAACCTTGACGAATTTTTTATGGTTCGTGTTGCAGGTGTGCTTGACCAGATTCATCACGGCAGAACAAGCCGTGACGCATCGGGTATGACTCCTACAGAGGTTATGGACGGACTTGTTGAAAAAATTCACGAGTTTGCCAAAAAGCAGTACAGCTGTTACAACCGTTCAATAATTCCGTCGCTTCGTTCGGCAGGCATTGTGTTCAAAGAGGCTGACGAGCTTGACGGCGACCAGAAAGTGTTTGTTGAGGAATACTTTAAAAAAGTAGTTTTCCCCGTATTGACGCCTATGGCTGTTGACACAAGCCGTCCGTTTCCGATGCTTGCAAACAAAAGCCTTAACATTGCGGTTCGCCTTACAAATGCCGAGAATGAAGAATTTTTCGCATTGGTTCAGGTTCCGTCAATTCTTCCGAGATTTCTTGAGCTTCCGACTCACGAGGGCAGAGCGTTTATTCTGCTTGAAAAAATAATCGCAATGCACCTCGGCGAGCTTTTTGAGCTTTACAACATTAAGCAGTACGATCCTTTCAGAATCACCCGAGATTCCGACCTTGACATTGACGAGGATACCGAGGATCTTATGGCTGAAATTAAAAAGTCAATCAGAAAGCGTAAGAGAGGAGAACCTGTTCGTCTTGAATTCGGCAAGAAATGCAACCGAGAAATTCGTGAATTTCTTGTTGACGCTCTCGATGTTACGGAGCGTGAAATCTACTTTCAGAGAGGTCCTCTTGACCTTACATTCCTTTCAAAATTTGCCCACATCAAGGGCTGTGAGAATATGTGCTTTGAACCAATCGTTCCCGTAAATCCGCCTGCGGAATTCTGCGGTTATGACGATATTTTTGAGGCTATCCGTGAAAAGGACAGACTTGTGCATCATCCTTATGAAAGCTTTGATGTTGTGGTTGATTTTGTCAAAAAGGCGGCAACCGATCCGAATGTTCTTGCCATCAAGCAAACCTTGTACCGTGTCAGCGGAAATTCACCGATTGTTGCGGCTCTTATCAAGGCGGCTGAAAACGGCAAGCAGGTAACTGTTCTTGTTGAACTCAAGGCGAGATTTGACGAGGAAAACAACATTCAGTGGGCAACAAAGCTTGAAAAGGCGGGCTGTCATGTAATTTACGGTCTTACGGGACTTAAAACCCACTGCAAAATCTGTCTTGTAGTAAGAAAAGACAAGGACGGAATCAGAAGATATTTGCATATGGGTACGGGTAACTATAACGATAGCACGGCGAGATTTTATACCGATATCGGTATGTTCACCTGCCGTGAAGAATACGGTGTTGACGCATCATCACTTTTTAATGTATTGACAGGTTACTCAACTCCGCCTGAATACAACAAATTTATCGTTGCACCTCACGGAATGCGTCCGTTCTTTGAGGCTATGATTATTCAGGAAACCGAGAACGCAAAGCTCGGACTTCCTGCCAAAATTACCGCAAAGGTGAACTCGCTTGTTGATCCTGAAATCATCAGTCTTTTGTATGATGCATCAAACGCAGGCGTAAAAATTGACCTCATCGTAAGAGGTATCTGCTGTCTTGTTCCGGGGGTTCATGGATTCAGCGAAAACATCAGAGTAATTTCAATTGTCGGTCAGCTTTTGGAGCATAGCCGAATATTCATATTTGAAAACAATTCAAATCCGCTTTATTATATGGGAAGTGCCGACTGGATGCCGAGAAACCTCGACAGACGAGTTGAGCTTGTGTTCCCTGTTGAGGACGAGGATATCAAAAAGCGTGTGCAGGAGGTTATCACGGTTTCATTTAAGGATACCGTAAATGCACGCCAACAGCTTTCAACAGGTGTATATAAGTCTGTTGACAAGCGTGGAAAACACAAAACAAATTGTCAGAAATTCTTTTCAAAGCTTGCGTTAAAGGCTCAAAAGCAGGCAATGAAAAAGACATATGCGAGCACTGTCGGAACTCCGATTGTACCCGTTGAAGTAAAAAAGGAGGATTCCGAACAATGAAAAGAGTAGGCATTTTAACAAGCGGCGGTGATTGTCAGGGACTTAACGCAACAATCCGTGCCGTTGCAAAAACACTTTATAATCAGCTAGGCAATGATGTTGAAATCATCGGCATTATTGACGGCTACAGAGGTCTTATCTACGGCGAAACAAGAAAGATGAAACCCGAGAATTTTTCGGGTATTCTCACAATGGGCGGTACGATTCTCGGCACATCAAGACAGCCGTTCAAGCTTATGCGTGTTGTTGACGAGAACAGTGTTGACAAGGTTGAGGCTATGAAGAAGAATTACAAAAAGCTTGGACTTGACTGTCTTGTTGTACTCGGCGGCAACGGAACTCAAAAAACCGCAAATCTTCTTCGTGAAGAGGGACTCAATGTGGTTTCGCTTCCTAAGACAATCGACAACGACCTTTGGGGTACAGACAAGACATTCGGCTTTCAGAGTGCCGTTGATATTGCAACAAATGTAATCGACTGTATCCATTCAACCGCAACATCTCACGGCAGAGTTTTCATTATTGAGGTTATGGGACATAAGGTTGGCTGGCTCACACTTTATGCAGGTATTGCAGGCGGTGCGGATATTATCCTTATCCCCGAAATTCCGTATGATATAGATTCCGTTGTCAAGACAATCAAGGCGAGAACAGCAAGCGGTAAGAACTTCTCAATTCTTGCAGTTGCCGAGGGTGCAATTTCAAAAAAGATTGCCGCTTTGCCTAAAAAGCAGAGAAAAGCTGCTGTTGCAGAGATGAAATATCCGTCAATTTCCTATCAGATTGCCCATGATATTGAGGAGGCAACAGGTCAGGAAACAAGGGTTACAGTACCGGGTCACTTCCAGAGAGGCGGCAGTCCCGATGCCTATGACCGTGTGATTTCAACTCGTTTTGGTGTTAAAGCCGCAGAGCTTATTATCAATAAAGACTACGGCAAAATGGTTGCCCTTGTAAATAATAAGGTAGTTGCCGTTCCGCTTGAGGACATCGCAGGCAAGCTCAAGAGCGTTCCGAAAGACAGCGAGGTTGTTGAAACAGCAAGAAAAATGGGCATCAGCTTTGGCGAATGATTTTCACCTTTTGGTTGACATATGCCTTTGTTATGATAAAATGATATGAAGTTCAGATTTCACGAAAGAGAGTGTTACTGTGAACGGTAATAAGCCGATTGAACAGATAATAGAAAATGCTGCCGCATCAGTTGAAATGGAAGGCTATACCATTGACAGCAAAAGCAAAGAATGGTGTCAAAAATTACTGCGTAACGAAATCACAATGCAGGAATATATTTCACTTATCAAGAAAAAAGCAGGGGTTAAGGCTTAATGGCATACAATGACAATTCCATGAACAGAGATGTAATTTTAAACTATGCCCTTAGCACATACGGAACAGAACCCGAATATCCGTGGGAGAGCAGTCCTGATAATGCGGTTCTGCGGAATATGATGTCGGGCAAATGGTACGCAATAATTATGTGTGTCAAAAGGCAGATTTTAGGGCTTGACGGCGAAGGCTTTGTCGATGTGATGAATGTCAAGTGCGATCCGATTCTTGTCGGCTCGCTGAGAATGAAAAACGGATTTCTGCCAGCCTATCATATGAACAAGGACAAGTGGATAAGTATTCTGCTTGACGGCTCTGTGAGCAAGGAAGAAATCTTTCCGCTGATTGACGAAAGCTACAATCTTGTTATGCCAAAGGCTAAAAAACGCTCAAAAATCTGACATAATAATCAAGTCGGAAAATCGGTTTTACAATCGGTTTTCCGATTTTTTGTTGTTTGGGCATTAAATGTATGCAGAAAAGTTGTCTGAAATCTTGCAATGAACGCCTGCTTTTGCTATAATCGTAGTATGTATATGAAAATATGTGCCACGCAGAATGAACGGGGTATTAAATATGAAGTCAGATTTTAAGAAAATTTTTAGGAAAAGAATACTTCCGACCGTACTTGCGGTTCTTGCATTGTCGGTTTGTTCAATAACCGCCTTTGCGGTAGGAGAGGACGATCCGCAAACTCCCGATCCACAGCCCGATCCCGTAGTGACGGAGTATGTTCCCGTTGAAACCGAACCGCAATACACAGAGCCGATTTATACCGAGCCTGTTTACACCGAAGCGCCTACGACCGAGTATGTTGCACCCGTAACGGAAGAACCCACAACTGAGTATGTTCAGCCCGAAACGGAAGCTCAGAAACAGGAAGAAACGCAGTATCAGAATCAGTATGTTGAAACTCAGGCGACCGATTCAACGGAATTTCAGGCTCCGACAATCGCAAAAACAGTCAGCGAAAAAAAGTATTCCACAAGCTACACGGCGGGAATTGTTTCGTGGATTTGCGTAGGTCTTGGAGTAGTTGCAATTGCGGTTGTAATGATCAGCACAAAAGTCGGTGCAAGAAAAAGAATAAGGTAACAGCATTAAATGTGTAAAAATAAAAATATGGATAATCTTAACATCGGCGGTGTTCCGCTGAAATCCCACGCAGTTCTCGCACCCATGGCGGGGGTAAGCGACAGAGCCTACCGTGAGCTTTGCGTAAGATTCGGTGCGGCATACTGCGTAAGCGAAATGGTCAGTTCAAAGGCGCTTTCTTTCAACAGTAAAAAGAGCGAAGAACTGATGGAAATTTCAGACTTAGAGCGTCCTTGCGGAATTCAGATTTTCGGTGATGATCCGAAATGTATGGCTGATGCCGCAAAGCACGCACTTGAAAACAAACCTGATATTATTGATATCAATATGGGATGCCCTGCTCCGAAGATAAGTTCAAACGGCAGCGGAAGTGCATTGATGAAAAATCCTCGGCTTTGCGGAGAAATTGTCAAGGCTGTGACAGCCGTTACCGACATACCCGTAACCGTAAAAATCCGCAAGGGTTGGGATGATGACAGCGTAAATGCCGTTGAAGTTGCAAAAATCTGCGAATCGGCAGGTGCGGCGGCAATCACCGTTCACGGCAGAACAAGACAGCAATATTACAAGCCTCCCGTTGATTACGATATCATAAGGGCTGTAAGAGAATCCGTCAGCGTTCCCGTAATCGCAAACGGAGACATTGACAGTGCCGAAAGGGCAAAGGAGGTTATGGACATCACGGGCTGTGACCTTGTTATGATTGGTAGGGCAACGCTCGGAAATCCGTGGATTTTCTCGCAGATTAACGCATACCTTGAAAACCCGAATGTTAAAATTCACACTCCCGACCTTGAAGAAAGGCTCGGTGTAATGATTGAACATATCGGCAAAATGGTTGAATACAAGGGCGAGCATATGGCAATGCTTCAGGCAAGAAAACTTGTAGTCGGCTATTTCAAAGGCATAAAGGGTGCGGCAGCTTTGCGAAATGAGGCAGGAAAAATTAAAACGCTTGATGATTTGTACGAATTAAGGCAAAAAGCCCTTTCGTTGCAATGACATAAATTCAAACAGGATACACAGTATCCTAAAATAAAAATATAAGGGGAATATAACAATGAGTGAAAAAACAAATATCGCTACTCTTGATTACCTCAACGAGTACGATCCCGCAATCGGTAACGCAATGACAGACGAGCTTAAAAGACAGCGCAGAAACCTTGAACTTATAGCAAGTGAAAACATCGTTTCTCCGGCAGTTATGGCTGCAATGGGCAGCCTGCTCACAAACAAATATGCCGAGGGTTATCCGGGAAAGAGATACTACGGCGGTTGTCAGTGCGTTGATGTAGTTGAAGAAATTGCCCGTCAGCGTGCGTGTGAGCTTTTCGGTGCCGAACACGCAAATGTTCAGCCTCATTCAGGCGCTCAGGCTAACACAGCGGTATATTTTGCAATGCTTAATCCCGGTGATACGGTAATGGGTATGAACCTTAACGAAGGCGGTCACCTTACACACGGTTCACCTGTTAATATTTCAGGTAAATACTTCAATTTTGTTCCATACGGTGTTGATCCCGAAACGCACAGAATTGATTATGATAAGGTTCTTGAAATTGCAAAGGAATGCAAGCCTAAGATGATTGTTGCAGGTGCGTCTGCATACCCAAGAATCATCGATTTTGCAAAGCTCCGTGAGATTGCCGACACAGTAGGCGCATATCTTATGGTCGATATGGCTCACATCGCAGGTCTTGTTGCCGCAGGCGTTCATCCGAACCCTGTTCCGTATTGTGAGTTCGTTACAACAACAACACACAAAACTCTCCGTGGTCCTCGTGGCGGTCTTATCCTCTGCCGTGAAGAATTTGCAAAGCAGATTGACAAGGCTATCTTCCCCGGTACACAGGGCGGTCCTCTTATGCATGTTATTGCCGCAAAGGCTGTTTGCTTCGGCGAGGCATTAAAGCCTGAGTTCAAGGAGTACGGCAAAAAGATTGTTTCTAACTGTAAGGCTCTTGCAGACGGACTTCTCAAAAGAGGCAACAAGCTTGTTTCAGGCGGTACGGACAACCATGTTCTTCTTATGGATCTCCGTGATACAGATGTAACCGGCAAGGAGCTTGAGGCTCGTCTTGACGATTGCTACATCACAGTAAATAAGAACACAATTCCGGGCGAACCCCGTTCACCGTTCGTAACAAGCGGTGTAAGAATCGGTACTGCCGCTGTTACTACAAGAGGTCTTAACGAGGAAGATATGGACAAGATTGCCGAGTACATCACCCTCGTTCTTAACGACTATGAGAACAGCAAGGAAAAGGTTAGAGCAGGTGTTGAAGAAATCTGCAAAAAATATCCGCTTTATGAGTAATCGTGAGTAATAAATTACTCGGGTAGAAAGTAAAAATGAATAATTAAAAAGTCAGTCGGTTGGTATATTGCCAACCGACTGCTTTGCTGTTACAGTTTGTAATATTAAAATATATTATGCCCGAGCGGGAATTTTTTTAAATTGAAAGTTGAAAATGGAAAATTGAAAATTGCGGTCGGGCAGACAGTTTGCAAAATGCAAATCATTGTCGCCCGACTGTTTTTTTATATATAGAAGTTGTGTTTAAATGTAGGGGAGAACCTTGTTCTCCCGTTCGTGTGCATACCAAATTAAAGCATAACATTTATTACATCAAAGAATATGTAGGCAAACAAAAAGACCGAAAAATTGCTTTTTCGACCTTAAATTAATTTTGATTATTCTGTTTTACTGTCGGAGGCGGTGGGGATTTCACCGTGTTTTTCTTCGAAATCCGCAATTTCATTTTTAATCAGATGGAGAAGATACCAATTCATTGACCTGTCATCATACTTTGCGACATACTCAAATTTACGCAATAAATCTTCATCAATTCGTAGTGACAAATGTTTTGGCTTTCCTTTCATAAAATTGCACCTCAAATGAACCTATTATGGGTTTATTATAAGTCCTTATTGTGCTATAATGTAAAAGTGAACCCATAATGGGTTCATAAAAAGGGAGTGCTTTGTTAATGAAAATTGCGGTTATCGGTTCAAGGACGCTTACAGTCAGAGATCTTGAAAAATATATTCCGAAAGATACAACAGAAATCATTTCGGGAGGTGCAAATGGAATTGACAGATGTGCAAAGGAATTTGCAGTAAAAAACAATATCAGATACACAGAATTTCTTCCTGAATATAAAATACATGGAAGATATGCTCCGCTGAAACGCAATCTTGTAATCATTGACAATGCAGATTTTGTTTTGGCTTTCTGGGACGGAAAAAGCAGAGGTACTAAATTTGTTATAGATAATTGCAAAAAAATAAATAAACCGATAAGAGTGTTGATTAGCAAAGGATGTTTATAACATAATGTTATTGCCACAGATTACATAGTGTTTTCGTCACTCAAAAGTTATGCGTACAAACAAAAATGCATCGGAGCCTTGTTCGGGCGACCGATGCATTTCATTTATCATATTATTTTTTTCAAAAGTTATACCATAGGAAACCACATCGGAACTACGGTGTTGAAAATAAGGACAGAGCAGATTCCGCAGGTTAAGCCTAAAATCATACCGGCAATAACATCCGTAAGGTAGTGAACACGCAGATAAATTCTTGAAAACGCAATCAACATTGCAAGCAGAAGAATCGGCATAAAGGTTATGACTTTGCAACGCATAAGCGCAACCCCGACCATTGCAAACGATGCCGTCGTGTGACCTGACGGAAACGAGTAGAATCTCGGTCTGTCAATAAGCTGTTCGTCATCATCAAGGGTGTGGCAAGGTCGCACACGCTTTACTATATGCTTGATAATAATCTCTCCCATAAGGTGAGCCCACGCAAGTCCGAACACAAAGTTTGCACCTGTTGCCCTCCAGTTGGAATTTATAAGAAACGGCAGGCAGATTGCCCACCATACAATACCTGCATTGCCTGCACGAGATGCAGTAATCATTATTTTGTTTAGTGCCGGCTTATGAATTCGGGATATGTTATCAAGTACCCTGTTGTCAATGTTTTGAATTCTGCCAAACATAAACACAACTCCTGTTCGTAATATTTATCCTGTCTGTCGCAAAATATGCTCGCAAAACAGGCTGATTCAGCATTCTATCATTACTCATACAGGTTCATTATAACACATTAAAATTCATTTGAACAGATATTTTGCAAAAATTTTACTTAATTTTCAGATTCACCAAATGTGCAATTGACGGGATATTTGCCCCCTGTCCGCTTGATGTCGGACTCATGAGCGCACCCGTTGCCATAAACAGGATGTTTTGAACGAGTCCGTTTTGAAAATCGTCCATAATTTTTGAACAAAGAACCGATGCGGCGCATCCGCAGCCCGAACCGCCTGCATGAACATCCTGATTGGAGCGTTCAAAAATCATCAGTCCGCAATCGTTGTGTTGTTTCCTTATATTGATTCCGTCACGCTCAAGCAAATCATAAAGTGATTTACTGCCGACTTCGCCCAAATCACCCGTAATAATCATATCGTAATCCTCGGGCGATGTTTTGGTATCCTCAAGATAACATTCAAGGGTCTGAGCTGCCGCCGGAGCCATTGCCGCCCCCATGTTATTGGCGTCGCTTACACCGAGGTCAACTATTCTGCCGACTGTCGCTCTTGCAACGCAGATTCCTTTTTTAAGGCTTTTCAGAATACAGCTTCCCGCACCCGTAACTGTCCATTGTGCGGTTGGAGTGCGAACTCCGCCGTATTCAAGCGGAAAACGGTACTGCCGTTCCGCCGATGCAAAGTGTGACGAGGTGACACAGGCGGAAACTTTTGCCCCGCCGCTTTCAACGGCAGATGCCGCCATAATAAGACTTTGCGCCATTGTTGAACACGCTCCGTACTGCCCAAGATACGGGATTCCGAATTTCATAAGTCCAAAGCTTGATCCGATGCATTGGTTGAGCAAATCTCCTGCGAAAACGCAGTCAACCTCGTTTGCGTGTGTTTTTGAACGCTCCAGAGCTTTTTCAAGAGCTTCGCCCTGAAACATACTTTCCGCCTGTTCAAAGGTGTCACAGCCATCATAGCTGTCGTAAATAATCTTGTCGAAATAGTTTTTAAGGGGGCCTTTGGCTTCCTTTTTTCCGACAACCGACCCCCAGCCGGCAATAACAGGCTGACTTTCAAAAGCAATTGTATATGCACCTGTTCGTTTTATCATACAAAAACTCCCTTCCGCTTTTATTATCTGCGAAAGGGAGTTTTTTATTATTATCGGAAGTTGTTTTGCTTAATTATTCTTCGCCTGATTCAGGTTCTGTAGGCGTCGGTTCGGGATCGGGTTTTGGCTGTGGCTCGGTTTTTGATTCCGAACTTGACTGGCTCGATGAACTGTGGCTCGATGAACTTGACGATGAGCTGCTGCTTGAATGACTTGATGAAGAACTGCTTGAATATGACGGTTCACTGTATGATGACTGTGGACTTGATGAGCTTGAACTGCTGTCGTCATTCTTTGAAACCGTTTCATCCGGAATTACAACATCATCACCGTATTTTGCACGGGGATCGTTATTGGCATCAATGAAAACATAGCCGTTTTCGGTATCATAAGTTGATGAACCGAGTGACTCGGAATCAACCTCCTTGCCGTCCTTGTAATAAACTCTCCAAGCCTTTACCGTGTAGCTTGAACTACCCTGATTCGTGAGCTTGTTACGAGTCATAATAAGGTCGTATGAATCCGATTTCCAACCCCAGAATGAAACATAAAGTGTGTTGTCAACAACCTTACACTCAAGGAACATCTGGTAATCTGTCGGGTTAGAAAGTTTAAGGTCAAGGTTGCCGTAGTCGATTGTTGCGTCAAGACCTGTGGGAACATAGCTTGATGCCCACTTGTGACAATAACGCTCCTCAACCTTCATATTGGCTCTGACAGCCGCATTGTAGATTGTTGAGCTTGACTGACAGATACCGCCGCCGATACCGATGTCGGACTTACCGTTTGAAATTACACCTGCCGGCTTGTAGCCGAGAGATTCAAGGTTTGAGTTGCCTGTGCATTTGTTGAATGACCAAGTTGCACCGGGTTCAATAACCGAACCGTTGCAGGCTTTGAGCGAAACACGCATATTTTCTGTTCCGTTCTCCGTATTGGTGGAAACGGTTTCGTATGTTGAAAGAAGAACGATGTTTTTCTTTAAATCGTCAACCGAGATTTTTGCATCTGTTTTTTCAACATCGGCAATAATTCTGTATTCGCTTGCACCGCTTGCAAACACACCCTTAAACTGATTTGCAAGGTCTGTTTCGTTTACTTTCTGTCCCTGTGACGCCTCTGCATATTCAAAACGCTTTTTTTCGTAGGGGTGGAACTTTGAAACTCTTGCGTTCTCAGCCTCTTTGTAATTTTTCTTTGCAACCTTCTTTGCTGCTTCGTCAACACTTTCTGCGGTTACGGTAGCTGTTACCGTGTAATTCTTTTTGCTTGTTGAAGTTTCAACAGACGGATCGGTTGCTTCATTTTTGATTTCATTAAGTACAGACTCAATGTCATAAGTATATTTGAAATCCTTTTCGGTCACTTTACTGATGACTCCGTTTACATCAACCGAAATGTCAAGAGGCTTAATAAAGCTTTCTTCCTTTTCCTCAAGAGCTTTTTTTGCCTCGTCGTATGTTTTTCCCGAAATTGAAACACCCGAAACGGTTGTTCCGTCAGGAAACTTAAACTCACCGGCAATAGCCTCCTCAACGCTGTTGAACAGGTTTCCTCCGAAAATGCAGAAACCTGCCACACCGAGAGCTACTGCAACTGCGGCAACGGATGAAATGATGATTGCAAGCTTTTTCTTGCTTTTCTTTTCGCCTTTAGCCATACGACCGCCCGCTGAATGTTTTCCTTTCTTGTTATCAGACTGTTTGTTGCCGTCGCAGTTGATGTCAACAAGATCTTCATCAACAATAAGAATATCGTCCATAAAATTCCTGTTCAAAAAAATTCACCTCATATATACCCAATAATTGCCCTTTGAAAACCTACTGCATTTGATTTTCAAAAAGGAAAACGCTTTTATTACTTTCTTTAATTACCCTATACTGAAATATATTACAGTACAGTCTTTATTTTACAATATAATTTTAAAAAAATAAAGTGTGAAAACACAAAATTTAGAAATTATTTTTATAGAAATTTAAGTCCTTTTTACCAAAAGATTTTAGCAATATTTCCGACTCATATTCCGAGTGTGAATTTTTACCGCCTTAAAAGCTCGGAACAGTTGCCCAATTAAAAAACACAAACGAAAATTTAATTGTTTTTATTTAAAATTCAGATGAAATGCAAAAATAATCTATTGAAATACTTGCAGATTAAAAGTATAATAGTAAAAGCACCCCTGTGTGCAAAACCGTTTTCGGTTATTTTGAATTACGGAGAACTGATATGAAAATAATCATCTTCACAGCATCAACAGGCGGAGGGCATAAGAGAGCCGCTGCGGCTATTGAGGCAAAAATAAAAGCCGTCAGTCCCGACACGAAGGTCAAGGTTATTGACGCAATGAAGACAATCGGCAGGGTATATGATAAAACCGTTTGTGACGGCTATCATTTTATGGCAACGAAAATTCCAAAGGTTTACGGCAAATTCTATAAGATTACCGACAGAAGAACCCTTATGTACAAGGCTGTTATGCAGTCCAACACAATGATGTCGGCAAAGCTGCTTGACACAATCAATGAATACAAGCCAGACGCAATTATTATGTGTCATCCGTTTGTTACAACAATGATTTCAAAGCTTCGCCGTCAGCACAAGATTGATGTTAAGGCAATCAGCCTTATAACTGACTATGACGCACACAGAACATATATTGTTCCGTATGTTGACGCATATGTGCTTGCAGAGCCTGATATGGCGACAAAGCTTATTGATGAATACGGTGTTGACAAGAGCATAATATATCCGCTCGGCATTCCGATTTTTGACCGTTTTACAGAGCCTTTTGACAAAAAGGCGATTTGTGAGCGTGAAGGACTTGATCCTAACAAGCCTACAATTCTGCTTATGGCAGGTTCTTTCGGTGTTACAAGCGTGCTGAGCTTCTACAAAGCTCTTGTGGAGCAAGCTCCCGAAATGCAGTTTATTGTCATCACCGGCAGAAACATCAAGCTTTTTGCAAACCTTGAAAAGGTAATTGAAGAAACGGGTATGCAGGACAACACAAAGCTTTTGTACTTTGTAAAAAATGTTGAGGATTATATGCACATCTCAGACCTTATTGTTACAAAGCCGGGCGGACTTACCGTTACCGAAAGCCTTGCCTGTTCGCTTCCCATGGCAATCTACAGTGCATTCCCGGGTCAGGAACGGGACAATGCGGAATTTTTACTCAACAAGGGTGCGGCAATTATGCTCCGAAAAAAGACAGGTGCAGATGATATCGTAAACCTTGTTAAAGACAAAGAAAAACTTGATGAGATGAAGGAAAAGTGCAGAGAGTTGCACCGCCCCGATTCGGCAGAAAAAATATTCAGACTGGCGCAAAAGCTTTGTAACGATTCCAAAGGAGGAAATGACAAATGATGAAAAAAGCACTCTCTGTTGCATTGTGTCTTCTTATGGCAGGCACGGTGCTTACTGCGTGTTCAAATCCCGATGAATTTTCGGACAGTGAAAACCTTTCGCTGAAATACACACGCTCCGACAAAACCGATGATACATTCAATTATGCCGACGGTGCAGAAACCGCCCCGTCATCATATGATACCTATTCCGCAAAAATAACCGATTTTGAACTCAGGCTTTTCAGAAACCGTCACAAAAGCGGTTCGTATGTATTTTGTCCCGCAAATGCGGTTCTTAATCTTGAGGCTATGGCTAACGGTGCGTCGGGCGATACTCAGGAAGAAATCACCAATGCACTTTGCAGCGGTGTGACGCTTGAAAATATGAACCAATGTGCGTCATATTTTGCAAGCCGTATTCAATCGGTTGCATCTTCGGACAAATCGCCCGAAAGCTCGCAAAGCTCGGAAAAAGATTCCGAAAAGAACAGCGACAAAAGCTTTGTAAAGCTTTGCAACTCGCTGATTTCAAATGACAATGCCGACATTATGACGGGCTTTTTGCAGACAACAAAGGATTATTATGACACCGATGTTCTGCGTTTTAATTTTTCGGACAGCGACGCTTTGAAAAAGCTTGACAAAAAATATGCCGATTTTACAAACAACGGTTCTGTTTTTAAAAATCTTGACGCAAAGCAGAGTGTGATTTCACTTTCTGCGACAGATATCTGTGACAGATGGCTTAATCCTTATGCACAGACCGACATTGAAAAGGCTAAATTTAAGTCGTCTGACGGTGAAAAAGAAGTTACATATATGACCTCAAACGAAACATATATGAAGTCAAACAAGGCGACTGCCGTTATGAAATATTTCTCGCAAACACCTCTCAAAATGATGGTTATTATGCCGAACGAAGGTGTTTCGCTTGATGATTACGCAACCGATTTTACGAGCCTTGAATACACAACATTGCTTGACAGCGTTGATGTGACCAAAACAGCCAAGGCAAAAATTCCTGAATTTTCAGTCAGCGGAGATAAGTCTGCAGAAAATATAACGCAGGTTGTTGAAAAAAGCGGAATCAATTCATCATTCACGGCTGACCGTTCAAGATACAAGAATCTGAGCCGTTCAGATGATATTGCATTCAGCGCAATGTATGACATCGCTCCGTCGCTTTCAATTAACGCAGGCGGTATCGGCGGAACACAGTCAAATGGCGACAAGGCAGAGCTTGAAAAAAGAACAAAAGAATTTTCAAAAACTGATGTGACGGTAGAATTTAATCGTCCGTTTATGTTCGTTATCCTCGACAACGAAAGTGACATTCCGCTGTATATGGGAACTTTTACTGGCTAATCTTTAGATTTTAATTAAAAGTTGAAAATGGAAAATTGAAAATTAAGGTCGGGCAGACAGTTTGCAAAACGCAAAACAAGGTTGCCCGACCGTTTTTTATATGAAATTTTCGGATTGTTCGTAGGTGCGTTCATCGGACTTGAAAATGAAAAAACGGTATGATATAATAAATCGTATATGTGTAACAACGGTGTTGCGGGCGAAATATGCGCTGACCGACACACCTAAACATAAATTTCGGAGGGATATTATTATGGCTGAAAAAACTGTCCGTACACGATATGCACCAAGCCCGACAGGTTTTATGCATGTTGGCAATCTGCGTACTGCTCTTTATGAGTACCTCGTTGCAAAATCACAAAACGGCAAATTTGTTCTCAGAATTGAAGACACCGACCGTGAACGCCTTGTTGAGGGTGCGGTTGATGTTATATATGATACAATGAAACTTGCGGGGCTTAAACACGATGAAGGTCCCGATATCGGCGGTGATTTCGGTCCTTATGTTCAGTCCGAAAGAAAGGATATGTATCTTCCTTATGCCGAACAGCTTATAAAAGAGGGAAAGGCTTACCGTTGTTTCTGCACAAAGGAAAGACTTGAAAAGTTACAGGAAGACAGCGTTGGCGGTGGTTATGACAGACATTGCCGTAATCTTCCGCAGGAAGAAATCGACAGACTTCTTGCCGAGGGTACACCTTATGTAATTCGCCAGAAAATGCCGATTGAGGGCAGTACAACATTTACAGACGCAGTTTTCGGTGAAATTACCGTTGACAACAGCGAACTTCAGGATCAGATTCTCATTAAGACTGACGGCTACCCGACATACAACTTTGCAAATGTAATTGACGACCACACAATGGGCATTACTCATGTTGTCCGTGGTTGTGAATATTTAAGCTCCACACCGAAATATAATCTTCTTTATGAAGCATTCGGATGGGAAATTCCGACATATATCCACCTTCCGCTCATTATGGGCAAGGATGCTGACGGCAATGTTTCAAAGCTTTCAAAGCGTCACGGCGCAACAGGCTTCTATGACCTTATTAACGAGGGCTACCTCCCACAGGCAATCATCAACTATATTGCACTTCTCGGCTGGTGTCCAAAGGATAATCAGGAAATCTTTACCCTTGCAGAACTTGAAAAAGAGTTTGATGTAAGCGGTATCAGCAAGTCACCGTCAATTTTTGACTATGACAAGCTTTCATGGTTCAACGGTGAGTATTTAAAGGCTATGACTCCCGAAGAATTTACGAATGTTTGTATGCCATACTATAAGAAGGTTTTCGGTGACAGAGAAATGCCTTTTGAGAAGTTTGCCGAAATTCTTCAGAAAAGAACTACAAAGCTTACGGATATTCCCGAAATGCTCGGTTTCTTTGCAGAACTTCCCGAATATGACAAGGAGCTTTTCGTAAATAAGAAGAGCAAGACTAATCTTGAAAACGCTCCCGTTGTATTGCGTGAGGCTTACGAAAGATTAAAGGCTCTGCCGACATGGGACAACACTTCAATTCACGATTGCCTTATCAATATGGCGGTTGAAAAAGAGCTTAAAAACGGCACAGTTATGTGGCCTGTAAGAATTGCCGCAGCAGGCAAAACAGTAACTCCGGGCGGTGCTGTTGAAATTCTTGACATTCTCGGAAGAGAAGAGTCACTCAAAAGACTTGAAATCGGTCTTGAAAAGCTCGGCGCATAATTCTACTGACGGAGGTACACGGCAAATGGCTGATGAAATAAAGAATGTTGAGGGTGAAGCTGCCGTTCAGGGCAACTTCATCTGGGATTTTATAAAAGAGGATACTGCCGAGGGCGGAAAATTTGAGGGTAAAAAAGTTCACACCCGTTTTCCTCCCGAACCGAACGGCTATCTTCACATAGGTCATGCAAAGGCTCTTTGCATTGACTTTGGTACTGCCGAGCATTTCGGCGGAATCTGCAATCTTCGTATGGACGATACCAACCCTACAAAGGAAGATGTAGAATATATTGACGCTATCAAAGAGGATATCAAGTGGCTTGGTTATGATTGGGACGACAGATTTTTCTATGCATCACAGTATTTTGATCAGATGTGTGAATTTGCCGTTGAGCTTATCAAAAAGGGACTTGCATATGTTTGCGAGCTTACTCCCGATAAGGTGAGAGAATACAGAGGTGACACACAGACTCCTGCAAAGAGTCCGTATCGTGACCGTCCTATAGAAGAAAGCCTTGATTTGTTTGAAAGAATGAAAAACGGTGAATTTGAGGACGGCAAAATGACTCTCCGTGCAAAGATTGACCTTGCGTCGGGTAACTTTAATATGCGTGATCCTGTTATCTACAGAATTAACAGACTCAAGCATCACAGAACAGGCGACAAGTGGTGCATTTATCCTATGTATGACTTTGCTCACCCGATTGAGGATGCTCTTGAGGGTATTACGCACAGCCTTTGTTCACTTGAATTTGAGGCTCACCGTCCGCTTTATGATTGGGTAATTAACAATATTTCCGTTCCGTGCAAGCCAAGACAGATTGAATTTGCAAGACTCGGAATTAACAACACGGTAATGTCAAAGAGAAAGCTCCGTGAACTCGTTGAAAAGAACTATGTAAGCGGTTGGGACGATCCGAGAATGCCCACACTCTGCGGACTTCGCAGAAGGGGTTACACACCAAAGTCAATTCGTTCGTTCATTGAGCAGATTGGTGTTTCAAAGGTTAATTCAATTGTTGAATACGGCTTTCTTGAGCATTGTCTGCGTGATGACCTTAACGAAACAGCAGAGCGTACAATGTGCGTTTTAAAGCCTGTTAAGCTTGTTATCACAAACTATCCTGAGGGACAGAGCGAAGAATTTGAGGTTGAGAATAACCCGAACCGTCCTGAGGACGGCACAAGAAAGGTTACTTTCAGTCGTGAGCTTTACATTGAAGAAACCGACTTTATGGAAGAACCCGTAAAGAAGTATCAGCGCCTTTATCCCGGCAACGAGGTAAGAATCAAGTCTGCATACATCGTAAAATGCACAGGCTGCAAAAAGGATGAAAACGGCAATGTCGTTGAGGTTTATGCAGAGTATGATCCCGAAACAAAGGGCGGAAATACTCCCGACGGCAGAAAGGTAAGAGGCACAATCCATTGGGTTGATGCCAACAACTGCCTTGATGCGGAAGTAAGACTTTACGATAACCTCTTTACGGTTCCCGACCCCGATACAGGCGACAGAAACTTCCTCGATTATCTTAACGAAAATTCACTTGAGGTTCTCACAGGCTGTAAAGCTGAAAAGAATATTGCAGGCGCAACGGCTCCGAAGAGCTATCAGTTTATGCGCCACGGCTATTTCTGCATTGACAACAAGGACAGCTCACCCGAACACCTCGTATTCAACCGCAGTGTAAGCCTTAAAGACAGTTTTAAGAAGTAAAATAAATAAAGGGCGGTCATTGACCGCCCGCTTTAATAGGAATTTGTGTTCATTAAATATGTTTTGATGTAATCAATAATATGTTTAAATTTGAACACAATGTGTTCAATCGTGTGTATTACACACGAACGGGCGGATGATAACCGCCCCTACCCGGGTATTAATATGATGAAAAAAATACTTGTAACAGGTGCATCGGGCGGAATTGGTTCGCAGACTGCCGTTGCTTTTGCAAAATGCGGTTGCGATGTTGCGTTGCATTACTCGAAAAATTCCGAAAAAGCCGAAAGCCTTGCCGAAAAGCTTACAAATGAATACGGCATAAATGCCTTTGCTGTTCAGGCAGATGTTTCCGATTATGAAAGCGTTTGCAAAATGTTTGACAAAATTGACAGCCGATTTGGAAATCTTGATGTCCTTGTCAATAATGCGGGAATTGCACAGCAAAAGCTGTTTACCGACATAACTCCCGATGAATGGAAGAAAATGACGGGGGTTAATCTTGACGGTGTTTTCTACTGCTCGCAACAGGCACTCAAAAGATATATGATTAAAAACCACAGCGGTGTTATTCTTAATATCAGCTCAATGTGGGGACAGGTCGGTGCGTCTTGTGAGGTACATTACAGTGCGTCAAAGGCGGGTGTAATCGGACTTACCAAAGGTCTTGCCAAGGAGGTCGGTCTGTCGGGAGTGCGTGTCAACTGTATTTGTCCCGGTGTGATTATGACCGATATGATGAAAGGCTTTGATGAGCAGACCGTACAGGAGCTTAAAGAGGAAACTCCGCTTAATATGCTCGGTATGCCAGATGATATTGCCGAAACAGCGGTGTTTCTCTGCAGTGACAGAGCAAGGTTCATCACGGGACAGATTGTCGGTGTAAACGGCGGAATGATTATTTAACTTAATAAGAGTATGAAAAAACGGTCGGAATTTGGTTTCCGACCGTGATTTTTTACTGTATTTAATTTATATGTTTAAGGGTTTAGCTTTTGCCGTTGAGAATATCGGCAATGATTTCTCTCTCGTCCATATGGTACTTAACACCCTTGATTTCCTGATAATCCTCATGACCTTTGCCTGCAAGTACGATAATATCTCCGTCCTCGGCATTGTCCATGCAATATTTAATCGCATCTCTGCGGTTCGGCACGACAACATACTTGCCGTCGGTTTTTGCAAGACCTGTCTTGATGTCCTCAATGATGTCCATAACATCTTCAAATCTTGAGTTGTCTTCCGTTATAACCGAAAGGTCTGAAAGTCTGCCCGAGGTTTCACCCATTTCATAACGGCGAACCTTAGGACGGTTGCCGCCTGCACCGAACATTGTAATAAGTCTGTGCGGATTGTATTGGCGAAGTGTTTCAAGTACATTTTCCATTGAAAGTGCGTTGTGTGCGTAGTCGATGATGAGTGTGTAGTTGTAGGGAACAGGCACACGCTCAACTCTGCCCTTGACCTTGGCAACCTTGAGAGCGTCAATAATCATCTGATCTTCAATTTCGTTAAAGAATGAAACTGCCGAAATTGCCGCAAGTGCGTTGTATGCATTGAATTTGCCCGGAATGTCAACATCAACAGAAAGGTTTTTGATTCCCTCTGTTTCAAAGTGAACACCGACAAATCCGTTTTCGGAGAGAAGATGAGCATTTTTGCCCTTCAAGTCCGCATTGTCGGCAAAACCGTAGGTGAGAACAGAACCCTTGAAATCCTTTGTGATATCCTTCCATGCGGGATCGTCAATATTTGCAGCGGCAAATTTGCATTGTCTGAAAAGCAGACTCTTGCAGTAGAGATATTCCGCAAGGTCTTTGTGTTCAACACCGCCGATGTGGTCGTCCGAAAAGTTTGTAAAGATGCCGACATCAAAAGTCATGCCTGCAAGACGGCTGTGTTTAAGTCCGATTGACGATGCCTCGATTACCATAGCCTTGCAGCCGGCGTTAATCATATCACGCATTGATTTCTGAATAATGTATGATTCGGGAGTTGTGTTGTCGGTTTTGTGGGTTTCTCCGCCGTAAACAACACCGAGTGTTCCGATTGTGCCTGTCTTTATTCCTGCGTGTTCAAAAATTTCCGCAACCATTGCTGTTGTTGTGGTTTTGCCCTTTGTGCCTGTGATTGCAACCGTGTAGAGCTCATCCTCGGGATGTCCGAAAAATTCAATGCTCATAAGCGAAAGAGCGTATCTTGTGTCCTCAACCTTTACAACGGCAACATCACTCGGCACTTCAAAGTCGAGGCTGTCGCTGATAACGAGTGCCGACGCACCTTTTTCAACGGCTGACTTTGCGTACCTGTGCCCGTCGGAGGTATAGCCCTTAAGGCACACAAAGGCCGTGCCTTTTTCAACTTTTCGTGAATCATAGATAATATCCGAAATTTCGGTATCAAGATTGCCCTGAACCGTGTATTCAAAATTTATAAGAAGGTCTTTCAGTTTCATCATATATATCTCCGTTTCCCCGACTCACGGTCGGATTCTGTTTTGCGTTACCCTATAATTATAACAATTGTCAGCACTTATTACAACTGTATGTTAAAAAATTAATGTGTGATGTTTGAAATAAATGACTTTGTTTTGTGATTGGTCATTTTTTACTAAAATCAGGAAAATTTGACGAAATTCAAGCTTATTTTATGAATAAAGAATATAATTTGGGTGTTATGTCACATAACCGTCGGGTGTGATTGTACAACTTGTACAAATGGCATTTTAGCAAAATAAACAATTCAAGTCAACGCAATTTGTGCAATAGGTAAAATTTCAATAAAAAAGATGTCATATTGCACAAAAATAATTTTGATTTTTAACAACATAGATAAAAAGTACAAAGGGAGTTGAAATTCAGGCGATTTTTTGATATGATTTATGTAGCGGATATGATGCACTTTGTGCGTTATATCCTCAAAAAAAGTATGTAATCCGAAAGGACACTACGAAAATATTCAGAAAGAGGGATTTTTCCAATGAAAAAGATTCTCGCCATTTTATTGGCAGGTATGATGACTGCTACTGCACTTGTTGGCTGCGGCGGCGGAGACGCATCATCGAAGACAGACAACGGTTCAAAAACAGACAACGGTTCTTCGGACGGTGCTGCTAAGATTGAAGGCTCAATCGTTGACGACAGCTACTTCGGCGATGAAGGTACAGACAGCAAGCCTGTAACTCTTAAGGTATGGGCTCCTGATGCTGCTGTAAGTCTTGTCAAAGAGCAGGTTGAGGCTTTCAAAAAGGCTTATCCTAACAGAAAATTTAAGGAAATCTCAGTTGTAGCACAGGGCGAAAATGATGCTGCTACAAATATGCTTAACGATGCTACAACAGCTGCAGATGTATTCAGCTTCCCGAGTGACCAGCTCAACAAGCTCGTTGACGCAGGCGTTATTTCTCAGGTTGCATTTAAGGATGCCGTAACAGAGGCTAACGATGAGGAAACTGTAAAAGCAGGTACACTTAAGGATACTCTCTATGCTTATCCTGAAACAAACGATAATGGTTACTATCTCGTTTATGACAAGTCAGTAGTTTCCGACGAGCAGGCTCAGACACTTGAGGGTATTCTTGAGGCTTGTAAGAAGGCAGGCAAGAAGTTCATTATGAATGCCGGTGACGGTTACTATGCTTGTACTTTCGCTTTCACTGCAGGTGTTAAAATTGACGGTCTTGAAGAAGACGGTATTACACAGAAGTTTGTTAAATATGACGAAGATGAAGCTGTTACAACACTTCAGGCTTTTGCAAAGCTCATCAAGGATTACAAGGGTACATTCCAGTCGCTTGACGTTGCTAACATCGCTTCAGGTTTTGCAAGCGGTAAGTGTGGCGCAGGTATCGACGGTTCATGGGATACAGCTTCTAACCAGAAGGCTCTCGGTGACAACTTCGGTGCTGCAAAGCTTCCAACAATCAATGTCAACGGCACAGACAAGCAGCTTATCTCAATGTTCGGTTATAAGTACATCGGTGTAAACGGTTCTTCTAAGTTCCCGGCAACAGCTCAGATTCTTGCTCACTATCTTGCAGGTGAAGAGTGCCAGCTCCAGAGAGCTGAGAAGCTCGGTTGGGGACCTTCAAACAAGAAGGTTCAGGAAAACAAAGTTGTAACAGATTCTCCTGTCCTCAAGGCTATCGGTGAGCAGGCTAAGAATGCTTGTGTACAGGTTAATGTTGCTTCAACATTCTGGGATCCTATGGCTAACCTTGGCAACAAGATCATCGCTGACGCATGCAATCCTTCAGATGCAGCTGCTATGAAGAAGCTTCTTAACGAAACAATTTCTAACGTTAGGGATGAGGGCTAATCGTTAAGTAAGTTAAATTGATTTAATTTAATCGATTAATTAGCTGCGGGACACTCCGTTTTCGGAGTGTCCCGTAAAAAAAGAAAAAATGCGGACTGTCCGCTTGCGTTATCAATTTGTGTATTCGCCTGACTAATAATGTTTTATTACGAACGGCAACTATTATAAGATAGCGTAAAAAGTATTATTAGTTTGGTGTATTAGAGAGATTTGCAAATTATTAAGGAGAGCGCCTAATGACATATGTTGAATACAAACAGCTCAATCCTTTCCAGAGATTTGCCTACAACACAAAGAAGTTTTTCTGTAACATTCCTCATGCCGTTGCCCATTTTTTTACAGCACTCGGCAAGGCAATAGTTAAGTTCTTCGTAGGCATCGGCAAGGGCTTTGCCAACTACGGCAAGACCTTCGTAAAAGGCGACTGGGCTACAAAACTTTCCTACCTTATTTTCGGTGTAGGTGATCTTAGCAAAGGTAAATATTACAAGGGTATTCTTTTCTTCGCTGTTGAAGTTCTCTATATCCTTTATATGGCTTTTTTCGGTTGGGGATATCTCAAAATGTTCCCGACACTCGGTATTCAGGCTCAGAAAACTGAATATATCAACGGTATCATTCCAAAGCAGGTACCCGGCGATAACTCAATGCTTATTCTGCTTTACTCGGTATTGACACTCGTAATCACAGTAGTGGTTTTCGCTGTTTACATAACAAACATCAAAGATGCGTACAGACATCAGATTATGAAGGCTAACGGTCAGAAACCGACTTCATTCAAATATGATATGAAGCAGTTCCTTGACGGTAAGTATCATATCACACTTATGTCATTCCCTGTACTTATGATCGGTATCTTCAATGTTCTGCCGCTCATATTTATGATTTTGATTGCATTTACCAACTATGATAAACAGCATATGCCTCCGGGAACACTGTTCACATGGATTGGTTTTGACAACTTCGGCTCACTCTTCAACCTCGTTGAAGGTGCTAAGAAGGGTTATACATTTATTAAGCTCACAGAATGGACTCTTATCTGGGCTGTTGCAGCTACATTCTCAAACTATATCCTTGGTATGATCTTCGCTCTTATGATCAACAAGAAGGGTATCAAGTTTAAATCACTCTGGAGAACACTTTTCGTTATTACAATTGCTGTTCCTCAGTTCGTATCACTTCTTCTCATGAACCAGATGCTCCAGTCAAACGGTGCTATAAACATTCTGCTTTCAAACATTACAAACAGTCATGTTGAAATTCAGTGGCTGAATGATAATGCAACACTGGCTCGTTGGGTGGTTATCATCATCAACTGTTGGGTGGGTATTCCGTACACCATCCTTTCTATGTCGGGTATTCTTATGAATATCCCTGAGGATCTCTATGAATCTGCAAGAATTGACGGTGCAAGTCCTGTAAAGACATTTACGGCTATCACACTTCCGTATATGCTCTTTGTTACAACTCCTCAGCTCATTACCCAGTTTGTCGGCAACATCAATAACTTTAATGTTATTTACCTGTTGTCAAACGGTAATCCGACGACCGAAAAATATTATCAGGCCGGTCAAACCGATATCCTTGTTACATGGCTCTTTAAGCTGACCATGAACTCTCAGGACTACGGACTTGCCGCCGCAATAGGTATTTTGGTATTTGTTATTTGCGCAACGCTCTCACTCATTGTGTATAATAACTCAAAATCAATGAAGGATGAGGAGGCGTTCTCATGATAAAAAGTTACAAGTTAAGAAGACACATTGCGAACGCTTTTGTTTACCTGTTCCTTATTGTAATGGGTTTCGTTTGGATTTCTCCGTTCATCTATCTTTTAATGCATTCATTCCGTGGTGGAGCTGAAATTTACGGAAGTACAATTATCCCGCAGGAATGGACACTCCAGAACTACATTGATTTGTTCACAGGCTCAGGCGGTACTGCAAGCCTTAACTTCCCGAGATGGTTCCTTAACACATTCGTAGTTGCTTGTTTCAGCTGCGTAATTTCTACAATTTCGGTTCTTATGGTTAGTTACGCATTCAGCCGACTCAGATTTAAGGCTCGTAAAAAGTTTATGAATGTTGGTATGATTCTCGGCATGTTCCCCGGCTTCATGACAATGATTGCTATTTACTATCTTCTCAAGGCAATGGGTCTTACTCAGACTCTCGTTGCTCTTGTAATCTGCTACAGCTGCGGTGCCGGTCTTGGCTTCCAGATTTCAAAGGGCTTCTTTGATACAATTCCAAGAGCACTTGACGAGGCGGCAACCATTGACGGTGCTACCAAGAACCAGATTTTCTGGAAGATTATTCTTCCTATGTCAAAGCCGATTGTTGTTTACACGGTTCTTACTTCATTCATCGGACCGTGGACAGACTTCATTCTTGCTAAGATTATCATGGGTGATGCTCGTGACAACTATACTGTTGCTATCGGTCTTCAGCTAATGATTCAGCAGGACTTTAAGAACACATACTACAAGCAGTTCCTTGCAGGTTCTGTTGTTGTTGCTGTTCCGATTACACTTCTCTTCCTCAAGATGCAGAAGTATTATGTTGAAGGTGTAACAGCCGGCGGCGTAAAGGGTTAATCCAATATACAAAAGCTCTCACGGGCGGCAGTCACAGGCTGCCGCCCATTTTAATTTTACGGAGGATACTATGAAAAAAATTCTTTCCATTCTTCTTGCCGGTGCAATGCTTGCGGGCTGTGTGCTTACAGGCTGCTCTGATTCTTCATCATCAAAATCAGATTCATCCGACGGCAATACTGCAAAAGTTGCCGACCCGATTGAAGGCGTTAAGGCAACTGCATCAACCGATAAATACAGAAACTACTACGAAATTTTCGTAAACTCTTTCTGCGATTCAAACGGTGACGAAACAGGCGACCTTCAGGGAATTATCTCTCAGCTTGACTATCTTAATGACGGCGATCCGAATTCAGGTGACGACCTCGGTGTTGACGCAATCTGGCTTACTCCGATTATGCCGTCAAAGTCATATCATAAGTATGATGTTGAAGATTATTACAATATTGATCCCGACTTTGGTACGCTCGATGATTTCGACAAGCTTATTGAAGAATGTCACAAGCGTGGCATAAATGTAATTCTTGACCTTGTTTTGAATCACGCATCTTCAAAAAATCCGCTTTTCACAAAGGCTGTTGAAGAGGTTGCCGATAATAAGCTTGACGGCAATGCCGAATATTTTGAAATTCACAAGGCCTCATATTTTGACAGCGATACTCAGACTATCAGTCTTGAAAACGGTTATGCTTGTGAGGCGAACTTTTCTCAGGAGATGCCAGAATGGAATCTCAATTCTAAAAAGACGAGAGAAGAATTTACAAAAATTGCGAAATTCTGGCTCGACCGAGGAGTTGACGGTTTCAGACTTGACGCCTGCAAATACTTTACAAATAAGGAAACTGACGGAACAGAATTTCTCAAGTGGTTCTATGACACCTGCAAGGGCATAAAGGAAGATGTCTATATGGTTGGCGAGAACTGGAGTGATGATTCCGATATTCAGGAGCTTTACAAATCCGGCATCGACAGCCAGTTTGCATTTAAGTTTTCAACCTCAACAGGCACAATTATCAGCAACATCATTTCGCAGGGCGGTATGGCTACTGCCAAAAAAATTATGAACTACGATAACAAAATGGCAGAGTCAAATCCCAATGCTATCAATGCAATGTTCCTTTCAAACCACGATCAGGTTCGTAGCGGAAACGCACTTGAATCTCAGGGACTTTCTTCTCAGAAACTTGCAGCCGCAGTTTATATGCTTGCGCCTGGTAATCCGTTCATCTATTACGGAGAGGAAATCGGCATTAAGGCTCCGAATACCACAAACGATGCTGCATACAGAACACAGATGGTTTTTGACAGCGACAACCTTCCCGATATTTATGTAAACGGTATCGGAGAAGAGGCAGAGGTGCCTACCGGCGGCGGTGTAAAACAGCAGCTTGCCGACAAGGATTCTCTCCTCAACTACTATCGTAGAATTATCACAATCAAAAATCAGAACCCCGAAATTGCAAGGGGCAGAATTGTAGGCACACAGGGCTTTGATGATAAGGCAGTCGGCGCTTACTATGTTGAGTATGAGGATTCAAAGCTCCTCATTATTCACAACTTTAGCAAGAATGACGCCAAGGAGCTTACAATTACAGACGATATGATTAAGAATGCAACTCTCCGTGCAGACCTTATCCCCGAAAGGAGCTCAAAGCATACCGAGCTTAAAGACGGAAAAATCTCTGTACCGCCACAGTCAACGGTAATCATTAAGTCGGCTGAATGATTTTTTGTTCGTGCAGACAGTTTTATAATATCTAAAACATATTATGCCCGAGCGTAGTATAGCTACCATTTGCACAATTTTGTAGGGGAAAACCTCGTTCTCCTGTGAGCAACGGCAGAAATTATATTTAAAAACAAATTTTATAAATTTTCAAATACATTGTTTATTACTACACATAATAAAATTGAAAATTCCGAAAACATTCTTGTTTTCGTCACACAGTTGTCAATATTGGTGTGGTATAATAAAGTCACAACATAAGGGAACGGCGAACATCGTCCCGATTAAACAGTA
>OIYG01000238.1_pt1 | contig 59573 bp, 62 predicted proteins | sample 1587861 | NCBI WGS metagenome assembly OIYG01 (sample SAMN03283272) | human gut metagenome | biome: human-associated habitat; material: feces | host: Homo sapiens | place: Peru | collected 2012
CTTGATCGAGAAATCCGCCTCGAAGATGACCGTCTTGCCGAAGAACTTCAGGTTTTCATCCGTCAGCGAGCCGTCGGAAACGGTCGGGTTGGTCGTGTAATAAGTCGTGGAGGCCGCGCCCGCGCGGTACAGGACGAAGGTCTTGTCCGAGCCGTAGCCGCCGGAATACGGACGCCAGCCGCCGAAGCTGTTGTAGGAGAGCTGACCGACCGTGTCGTTGGCAATCGTCCAGTCGCCGCCGTTGTTCGTGAAGCTCCAGACGGTGCTGTTCGTGCTCGAGAGCGCGATCTTCTTGGCCGCGCTGGAGTAGATGCTGCCGCTGCCGTTCTTTGCGGTGATGACGCCGTCCGTGACCGTCCAGACGTCCGCCGCATCCGGGGAGGCGATGCTGTCGCCGGAGTAGGTGCTGCCGGCCTTGAGCCAGTTGTTGGCGGCAGAGGCGGTCAGGGCGCTGCCGGTCGCGGCGCTGACGATGACGTAATCGCCGTTTTCGATCGACGAGCCGGTGAACCTGGCGTAGCCGGTCGAGCCGGAGCCGCTGACCGTGCGGGAATAGAGCGCATAGAGCGTGATGTCAGCCGTCGGCTGATAGGAACCGGTGAGCACAGTCGGCTTCGAGGTGCTCTCGGGGTCGACCGCAGCCGTCGTCCAGCCGCAGAATGTGTAGCCGGAGACGTCGCCCGCCGTCGGGAGGGTGATCGACGCGCCGCCGACGGAATCGATCGAGGCGACCGCACTCACGCCGGTCGGGACGGAGAAGCTTACGGTGCAGCGCGAAGCGGTCGAAGTATAGCTGTAGCCGCACTTCGAGCAGGTGTAGGTCGTCGTATCGCCGCTGACGGAGGCAGTGAAGCTGTGTGCCTCCTCGACGACGTCGCCGCAGACGGAGCAGGCCGCAAGATGCGTGTCGGCGTCGTTCTGGGCGTATTCGGTGAAGGTGTGCTTGCCCGTGGCCGGGATGACCGTCTGTGCGACGATCACGGTGCCGCAGACGGAGCAGTGCGAGCCTTCGGTCTTACCGGCGGTCGCGCAGGTCGCGGCAACGGCGGCATCCGTCACGACGGTGTGGCCGGTTGCTGCAACCGTGACGCTTGCAAGCTCGGAGGTCATGGCTTGATTGCTATAGAACTTTCCGTAATGCGTTCCGCTCTTGTTGGCGGTGCATTCGGCGCAGTAATAGTATGCCTTGTTGCCGGCTGCCGTGCAGGTGGCTGCCGTGGCGGCAACATAGGTCGCGGTATGCGTTTCGGTTTCCGTGCTGCCGGAGCCGGTGCTCGTCGTGTAGTAGGTCGTGCCGGAGCTGCCTTGCTTCGCATAGAGCTGGACGGCCTTCTGGTTGGCGTAGCTGGTGGATCTGAAGAAACGGAAGCGATCCTGACCGGAGGTCGTATTGAAGCGCAGATAAGCGCCGCCCTGCGACTTGATGACGGCGTTGCCGTCGCTGCCGACCGTGATCGTGTTGGTATACTTCGTGGTTGCGGAGGTGTTCAGCCCATTTGCATTGCTGGCCGTGCCGATGTAATAGCCGCTCTTGCTCTGAATGGTTCCGTCCGAGCCGATCGTGAAGCAATAGGGATCGCCGTCGGCGGTCGAGATGCTGCCGTTGCTGATCGTGACGGAGCGGTAGTTGTTGGCGACGTCCAGTGCGGTCAGGCTGCCGTCGAAGATCAGGCTCTCGTCCTCGTAGACGATCAGGTAATCTCCGGCGAGGCTCGACGGTGTCGACGTCACCTTGACGTAGCTGCCCGCGCCGTCGGTGCGCGCGAACAGCGCATAGAGCTTGATGCTGCCGGTGGAGGTGTAGGACTTGCCGGCGATGTAATAGGTGGGGGCGGTCGTCGTGTCGGAGGAGACCTCCTGATTGGCCCAGCCGACGAAGCTGTAGCCCGCAGGAACGGTTCCGGAGTAGCTCGGGAGCGTGAATACTTCGTCCACGGTGGTGTGGATCGGGTCGGCGCCGTTGTTGAAGCTGATGGTGATCGCGGTCTTGGCCGCGAAGGTGACGGTGACCGTGCAGTTGGAGGTGGGATTGACCGTAACGGTGTTGTCATCGTTCACGGTGCAGGTGCCGCTGCCGGAGGTGACGGATGCGGAGGCAACATAGTAGCCGGTGCTCGGCACACAGGTAATGGTATTGCCGGAGACGGAAACCGTGCCGTAGCTTGTGTTGTTGGAGACGGCGCTCACGGTGTAGCTCGTAGTGCCGGTGTCGGGATTGGTGGTGCCGCCGGTGCTGCCGGTCAGCGTCCATGTGGATTTGACGGTCTGCACGCTATCTGCGCCGTAGTTGGAGCTGCTGGTGTGCTGACCGGGATACACGTCCTCAGAGGAGACAACGACCGGGAAGGCAACAAAGTATTTTCTGGCCTTTGTGACGGTGTTATAGTAGCTATTGGAGGCATAAGACGGGTCCCAGCTGCCGTTGGCGGACTTCATGCTCGCGGCTGCCTCGGCTACGGTGCTGCCGCTCTTCATGGATGTCCAGAAGTCCTCCTCGTAGGCGTAGTCGCCGTTGAAGCTGACGGACTGAGAATAACCGTAGACGACCTCGACACCCTTTTCGCGCATGGGCGCTTCCAGACCGGTCGTAGCCATGCCGAGACAGATGGCCATCCAGACCATGTTGTTCGGCGCGTTCTGCGTCATGTGGTTGGCGATGACCGTTCCGTCGACGCAATAGCAGGTGCCCATGTTGCTCTGGAAGCTATAGGCATGGTAGTATCTACCGAAGGTTCCGGTGACGGCCTTCTTGTCGGCCGTGGTCAGACCCGTGCCGGAGGAGAGCGTCAGATAAGAGGTGTTCGCCTGCGTGACGCAGTCGGAAACGGCACTGGATGTGCCGGGGCTGTTATAGGACAGATCCTTGCTGTAATCCGTTGTGCCGTGCGAGTCAAAGATCACGACTGCGCCGGATTCGATCGCGCCGGCGACCTTGTCGATCGTGGCGTTCGTGCTGGAATAGAGCGTGAAGGTGCCGCCCGTCGCGGAGGCAATGCTCTTGCCCTCGGTCCGGTACTGGTTGGTGAAGTTGGAGTCCTTGCCGTACCACGGGCCGATGACGTAGACGTCCTTGCCGGTGGTCGTGCCGCCCTTGGTGGCGTAAGACACATATTCGTCCTCGGCGCTCGTGCTCGGCGTACCCTTGGAGCCGTTTTCAAACCGAGCGCGCAGCTCAGGAGAATAGCCCTGCGGCTCGCCGTCTGCATCCTCCCAGAAGAACATCGCGTTCGTTCCGTCATAGGTGCAGGTGCCCGGCTTGTAGTCGTCGGAGGCCATGACCATCTCGGCAATGTCGCCGGACAGGGCGGCATAGTCCGCAGCGGTCACGGTATCGTTGACGCCGCGCGTTCTAATAATGTGATCGTTCTCATAGGCGATAATATCGGCCCAGAGGTCGTCTGAAGCGCTGTCTGCCGCGAATGCAACGGTCGGAAGCAGGGACAAAACCATTGCGAGCGTCAGCAGAAAAGCAATCAGATGTTTGGTGAAATGTTTCATGCGTGATTCTCCCTTTCTGCAATTCTTTTGCTCTTTAAAGCGAGCAATTGTTATCAATAAATATACCATAATTCACAAAAATTGCAAGTCGAAATTGTGCAAAATGGGAAGTTTCTGTGATATGAACACATGGCGGTTCCTGAATAGGAAGAATTTTTATGCAATCAAACAACGGAAAATATCGTCATGGACATTTACAGGCACACATGTGTAAGAGGTCGAAATGTTTTTGGCCTGTGAAATCCTGTCCGCGGCTGCCGAACAGAGTCGGAGAGCGGGGGAACGAGCTGCACGGATTCTGCCGTTGACAAGCACGCGTGTTTTTAGTATAATTATAATGTATATATATGTGCAGGCGGTGCAGAGCATACGAAAGGCAGACGGAAGGGAAAAACATGCGGGATCGAAGAAAAAAATTCAGAGGCAGATTGAGTCTGCTGCTGATCGTTACATATCTTTTCTCCATACTGTTCACGACGGCCGGCCAAGCGGCCTATGGCGACGGCTACGCCGGCGGGATGCAGGGCGAGGGACGGGGCATCTATGCCTACGGCATCGATATTTCCAGCTGGCAGGGGCATGAGGTCGATTTTTATCAGATCAAGGCCGAGGGCTATGACTTCGTCATCCTCCGCGCCGGATTTGCCACGACGGAGGACAACACCTTTGAGGAGAACTATATCCGTGCGAAGGACGCCGGTCTGGACGTCGGCGTCTATCTCTATTCCTATGCCGACACGGTCAGCGACGCGCTGGATGAGGCGGCGGCGCTGAAAACGTGGCTCGCGGGCAAGAAGCTGGAATATCCGGTCTATTTCGACCTGGAGGACCCACAGAAGCACGCCGGGCTGGACAGCGCGTTCCTGACGCAGCTCTCGGCGGCGTTTCTGGATTCCATGGCCGAGGACGGCTGGCTCTGCGGCCTGTATTCCAGCAAAAGCTGGCTGGATTATAAGGTCGACGCGGCGGCGCTCGGCGAGAAATACGAGTGCTGGATGGCGATGTATCTGCCCAGCGGCTACTATGAAAATTTCGAGCGCTACGACGCGGTTTACGGCATGTGGCAGTATTCGTCGACCGGCGTGGTCGGCGGCGTGCCGGGCAACTGCGACATGAACATTGCCTTCAAGGACTACCCCTCCATCTGCCGGAATTTCGGCTTCAACGGCTACACCGTGCAGACCGAGCCGATCTCGTTGTATGACCTCGAGGCGCCGGAGCTGCTCGTGCAGGGCACGCATTGGCAGCTCACCGGCGGCATCGCGTCCTATGAGGGCAATCTGCTGGAGGTCACGGCAACGCTGACGGATTCGGCGAACGAGGTGCAGACCGGCGGAACGCTCACGCTCGCGCAGCCGCAGTTCGACCTCGATCAGCTCAACGAGCTGGTCAAGACCGAGACGCTGGCGGCCGGAGCTTATACCCTGCGTGTCGGGGCGAAGACGGAGCACGCGGCCTACACGCTTTTGCAGCAGCCGGTGACGGTCTCGCGGACGGGCGCGGTGCTCTCCGAGGCGGCGACGCCGTCCGACCGGACAGTCGGCGAGGCCTTTCAGCCGTCCGGCCTGATCCGCGCGGGCAGCCCGCTGCTGGCGGTCTCCGTCTGCGTGCGCGGCGATGAGGGCACGGTCATGCTGAATGAGATGGCCGAGCCGTATGCAACGGAATATGACCTGTCGAATCTGGATATTGCCATGTCGCAGATGCTGCCCGGCGCTTATTATTATGAGATCACGGCCACGACCGAGTATGGCACGGAGGAGCTTTCCTCCACGCCGTTCATGATCTGGTCGGACGGCAGCACGGTGCACCTCAACGATTTCTCCATGAAGGAGCGCTATGCCTACCGCGAGCTGAAAACGCTCGGGGGGACGGTCGTCTCCGACGGGTCAAAGCTCCGCAGACTAAGCGTCACGGTGACGCGCGGAGACGGCGAGACCTTGGTGAATTACACGGCGCGCGACCTCGGCGGCGCCGTCGAGCTGAACAACCTGCGCGGAAAGCTGAACCTCTCCAGGCTGACGGCCGGGAGCTATACCCTGCGGATCGTCGCGGTCAACGAAAACGGCCCGGCGATCCTGACCGACACCGCCTTCCACGTGGGCTATGACGGCGTCAGCCTCTGCGGCGCGTCACTGCCGGAGGTCGTCACGCAGGGCGACAGCTTCCAGCTCGCGGGCGTGCTCGCCTCCGAGACAACGCCGCTGCGCTATGTCGGCGCGTCGATTCTGGACGCGCGCGGCATCGCCGTGCAGACGGCCTATGCGAATGTGCAGCGCGGCGTATTCTCGCTGGAGGCGTTCGCCGATCAGCTCGAGCTTTCGGCGCTCCCGATCGGGGAATACCGTCTGATCCTTACGGCCGAGAACGGCAGCTCCTATCAGACGGTCTGCGACCGTCCGTTCACGGTCGCGAAAAACGAAAACATCATCCGCTGGGAGAGCGGCCATTTCACGACCGACGGCCTGACCTACCCGGCGGGCGGCTCGGTTGAATTCTGGGGCACGCTGATCTCCGCCCTGCCGATCAGCAAGGTCGTCGCGGTCATCCGCGACGCGGACGGGAAGCTGATGGCCACGGCTGTCACCGAGCCGGATGCCGTGCGCTTCTCGGTCGGGGAGCTTTCCTCGCTGCTGAAGACGGCGGCGCTGCCCGTGGGCGCCTACACGCTCTCGATCACGGCCTATAACTCGACCGGGAGCTTCCGCGTTGCATTTGAGCGCTTCCGCACGAGCAGCTGCACGCATACCGCCGCCGTGATGGGGCAGGGCTATACCCCGAGCTGCATATGCGAGGGCATCGTTTGCGACGGCTGGTGCGAGCAGTGCGGCGGGAGCGTCAGCCTCGGAACGGTCATGCCGAGACTGGAGCATGACTTCCGCGACGGCGTTTGCAGCCAGTGCGGCATCACCGAGCCGCAGACCGTGCGCGCAACCCTGAGCAAGACGCTGCCGCAGGCCGGAAGGACCTATCTGCTGACCTTCTATGACGGTCAGAGCTGGTACGCGCTTGCGAACGACGGCAGCACCGTCACGTTGAGCGCCGCGCCGCAGAACGGCGCGCTGGACGTCCCGGAGACCCTGCTCTGGCGCGCCGGGACCGAGCGTGACGCGCTCTGTCTGCGTGACGCGGACGGCGACGCGCTGCATCTGGACACGGAGGGGCTTGCCGTCGCCGGCGGAAGCTCGCATACCGCGCTGCAATTCGGCGGAAAGCCGGATCGCCTGACCGTGAGAAGCGCGGAGCTGAACCGCTACCTGACGTTTGCGGACGGCAGCTTCGACGTCGGAACGGCGGCAACCGTGTTCCGGCTGTTCGAGGTCGTACAAAACGGATAGTGCGTCGAATTTCTGCTTGCAGAGTGTCTTGAAATATGCTATAATAAACCGAATTGTAGAATTGAGGTGTGCAGACGAAAATGAGCAGTTACCGAATTGCAGGGCTTTTGGTCGAAATGGACACCTTCGGGCGCACAGCGCGCCAGGCCGCGCCGTATCAGACTGCGGACGCCGCGCCGGATATGACGGTTCGGGCCGAGCCGGAGGTGCTTGCCCAGGCGGCGCAGATGGGGCGGGATTATGCCGAATATCTGGCGACCGGCGCTTCCTTTTACCGCCAGCTCGTGCGGTTTGACGGCATGATGCTGCACGCCTCGTGCGTCGTCGTGGACGGCCGCGCCTACCTCTTCTCTGCGCCCTGCGGAACGGGCAAGTCGACCCATGTCAGCCTCTGGCTGCGCGAATTCGGCGACCGTGCCTATATCCTCAACGACGACAAGCCCGCCCTGCGCTTTCTGCCGGACGGGACGCTTCGCGTGTTCGGCACGCCGTGGTGCGGCAAGCATGGCCTTTCGCGCAATGCGGACGCTCCCCTTGGCGGGATCGCCTTTCTGGAACGCGCGGAGGAGAACGCCATCCGGCCGATGAGCGGGAAAGAGGCGGTCTATGCCCTGATGGAGCAAACGGTGCGCAAGCTTCCGGGCGAACAGATCCTGCAATGCATGGAGCTGATCGACCGGATCGTCGCGGGCGGAAAGCTATGGAAATTATCTTGTAATATGAAACCGGCGGCCGCGAGGCTGTCTTATCAAACAATGAGTGGAAAGGGAGTATTGGAATGAAGGTCAAAGAAGGATTTGTTTTGAGAAGTGTTGCGGGGTCGAATGTCGTTGTCCCGGTCGGCGCGGCCAGCGTCGACTTCAACGGTATGATCACGCTCAACGATTCCGGCGCGTTCCTCTGGCGCGAGCTGGAAAAGGGCGCGGATGTCGATTCCCTGACGGCGGCGCTGCTGCGCGAATATGAGGTCGACGAGGAAACCGCGCGTAAATGCGCCGCCGACTTTACAGAGAAGCTGCTCGATGCCGGATGCCTTGAATAAGCAGCTGAAGCCGGGGCAGAGCAGGAACGTGAGCCTTGCGGAGATGTATCCCCTGATCCGCGAGGTGCTTGATGCAGACGGGACGTTTTCTTTGACGATCACGGGCACGAGCATGTACCCGTTTATCCTCGGCGGCCGCGATCAGGTGACGCTCTCCAAGCTCACGCGCCCACTGAAAAAGAATGACCTGCCGTTGTACCGCAGACGCGACGGCGCGTTTGTGCTGCATCGCGTGGTGCGGGTCGAGCAGGACGGGACTTACACGATGTGCGGCGACCACCAGAACCAGCTCGAACGCGGCATCCGTCCCGAGCAGATGATCGCGCTTGCGACCGCGTTCGTCCGCAAGGGGCATCACCTGACCGAGCGGAATGTGGGCTACCGTATTTATCGCACGGTCTGGACGTGGGTGCTGCCGATCCGCCCGCTGTTTTTTGAACTCGACAGCCGCTGCCGGCAGGCAGCGCGCAAGCTGCTTCGAAGGAGCTGAATGCAGAGCGGCTCCTATGCGGAGCAGAGGGCGCCCGAGCGCTGTTTTGCGGGACAGACCAATGAACGGGTGGGTATTCTTGACGCAAAAACAGGGAATCTCTGATGAAATCGCAAGAGCGGTCAGCAATTGATTCAGAGGTTTCATAGAAATGAAGTGAGAGATAGATGAAAAAAGCAGGAATTTTTCATTCTGATGACGCGAAGCGGACGCTCCGTGTGATCTTTTTGGCGCTCGTGGATTTGGTTGTCATCCAATTCTCGGCATTTATGGCGCTGCTGGCGCGCTTTGACTTCAGCTATACGCTGCTGCGCGAGAGCATGTTCCTCGACGCGCTGCTGCGCTATGCGCCGTGGTTCACCGTGCTGACGGTGCTGATCTTCATCCCCTTCAAGCTTTACAGCAGCCTCTGGGAGTTTGCCAGCGTGGACGAGTTGCTGCACATCCTGCTGGCGGCTATGGCCGTCGCGGTGCTGCAATTCGCGGCGATCGTGCTGAATCTGGTCAATCTGCCGCTCAGCTTTCCGATGCTCAACGCCATGTTCCTCGCCGTGCTGACGGTGCTGTTTCGTTTTTCCTACCGCATGGCGCGCAGCATCGCGCGCCGCCGCAGCAGACGCGGCGTACAGGCGCGCACGATGCTCATCGGCGCGGGCAGCGCGGGTATGCAGACCCTGCGCGAGTTTGAAACGAGCGAGAATTCCAAGAATCATGTCGTCTGCATCATCGACGACGATCCGCAGAAGACCGGCCGCTATCTGAACAACGTGAAGATCGTCGGAACGCGGCGCGACATCGCCAAGGCGGCGCAGGATTACCGCGTCGAGGAGATCGTTTTTGCCATTCCGGCGGCTCCGACGCAGCAGCGCAAGCAGATCCTGAAGCTCTGTCAGGAGACGGGCTGCAAGCTCAAGATCCTGCCGGGCATTTCCCAACTCGCCAACGGCGAGGTCAAGGTGCAGAAAATTCGCGACGTCGACGTGCTCGACCTGCTCGGACGCGACAGCGTGCAGGTCGATCTTTCGCAGATCGCGGAATATCTCTCCGGAAAAACCGTGCTCGTGACCGGCGGAGGCGGGTCGATCGGCAGCGAGCTTTGCCGCCAGATTGCGGGACACCGCCCCAAGCGCCTTGTGATCTTTGATATTTACGAAAACAACGCCTATGATATCCAGCAGGAGCTGCGCCGCACGCATCCCGGGCTGGAGCTGATCACGCTGATCGGCTCGGTGCGCGACACCGAGCGCGTCAATATGCTCTTCGAGACCTATCGCCCGGAGATCGTGTTCCATGCGGCGGCGCATAAGCATGTCCCGCTGATGGAGGACAGCCCGAACGAGGCGATTAAAAATAATGTATTCGGAACCTATCACGTTGCCAGGGCGGCCGACCGCTACGGCACGAAGACCTTCGTCCTGATCTCCACGGACAAGGCGGTCAACCCGACGAACGTCATGGGCGCGTCGAAGCGCATCTGCGAGATGATCGTTCAGACGATGGCCAACCGTTCCGCGACGAAATTCGTCGCCGTGCGCTTCGGCAACGTGCTCGGCAGCAACGGCAGCGTGATCCCGCTGTTCAAGCGGCAGATCGCCGAGGGCGGGCCGGTCACGGTGACGCATCCCGACATCATCCGCTATTTTATGACCATTCCCGAGGCCGTTCAGCTCGTTCTGCAGGCCGGGGCTTACGCCAACCGCGGCGAGATCTTTGTGCTCGATATGGGCGAGCCGGTGCGCATCGACGACCTCGCGCGGAATTTGATCCACCTGTCCGGCTTCACGCCCGATGAGGACATCGAGATCCGCTATACCGGTCTGCGTCCCGGCGAGAAGCTCTTTGAGGAGATGCTGATGGACGAGGAGGGTCTGCGCGAGACGGCGAACAAGCTGATCCACATCGGCCAGCCGATCCGTATTTCGGAGGAGCACTTCCTTGAGCAGCTTGCGCAGCTCGAGACGGCCTGTGAGCAGAACAGCCCGCAGATCCGGGCGCTGATCGCCCGGATCGTGCCGACCTACCACAGAGCGGCCGTCACGCAGACCGTTCAGGCATGACCGGCGGGTAAAGGGAGAGCACCATGTATCAAAAAGGTATCAAGAGAGCAATCGATGTTGTGCTGTCACTGTTCGGGCTGATCCTGGCGTCATGGCTCTATGGCCTGATCATTCTGGCGATCAAGCTCGACGACCCCGGCCCGGCCTTTTTCAGACAAAAGCGCGTCGGAAAGGGGAAAACCTATTTTTTCCTCGTGAAATTCCGCTCCATGAAGATGTGCACGCCGCACGACATGCCGACGCACCTTCTGGAGGATCCCGAGCAGTACATCACCCGCGTGGGGAAGTTCCTGCGCAAGACCTCTTTGGATGAAATTCCGCAGCTCTGGAACATCCTCAAGGGGGACATGAGCGTGATCGGCCCGCGCCCCGCGCTCTGGAATCAGGAGGATCTGCTTGCCGAGCGCGACAAATACGGCGCGAACGACGTCCGTCCCGGCCTCTCCGGCTGGGCGCAGATCTGCGGCCGCGACACGCTTCCGATCGAGGAAAAGGCGCGGCTGGACGGCGAATATGTCGAAAAAATGAGCTTTTTGTTCGACTGCCGCTGCTTCTTCGGCACTGCCATCAGCGCCCTGCGCGGCGAAGGCGTGGTCGAGGGCGGCACGGGCGAGCTGCAAAAGCACGCCGAGGAGCCAAAAAAATATCTGATTGTAACGAATCACTCCTATATGCTCTGGCGCTTCCGTAAGGAGCTGATTGCCGAGCTGCAAAGGACCGGAGAGGTCGTCATCAGCACGCCGTTCGTCGGCCATGAGGACGATTTCCGCGCGATGGGCTGCCGTCTGATCGAGACGCAGCTTGACCGCCGCTCCATCAACCCGAAGACCGATCTCAAGCTCTATCGCTTCTATCGGACGCTCATTCGCACGGAGCGCCCCGATCTGGTTGTGACCTATTCCATCAAGCCCAATATCTATGCGAGCTACGCCTGCAAAAAATGCGGCGTGCCCTACTGCGTGAATGTGCAGGGGCTGGGCACGGCGTTCCAGAAGCCGCTGATCGCACAGCTCGTGACGGTGATGTACCGCAAGGCGCTGAAAAAGGCGCGGACGGTCTTCTTCGAGAACGAGGGTAACGCACAGGAATTCCTGAATCGGAGGATCATTCCGCAGACTCGCGTCACGGTTCTGAAGGGCGCCGGGATCAACCTGGAGGAATATCCGCTCCGACCCTATCCGTCCGAGGCCGACGGCGTGCGCTTTCTGTACCTCGGCCGGATCATGAAGGAAAAGGGGATGGACGAGCTGTTTGAGGCCGCGCAGACGCTGAAGAAGAAGTACGGCGACGCCGTTCGGTTCGACCTCGTCGGATTTTTTGAGGATGCCTATAAGGACACGGTGGAGCGCCTCTCGGAGGCGGGGGTCGTGTGCTTCCACGGCTTCCAGTCCGACCCGCGGCCGTTTTATGCCATGAGTCACTGCGTTGTGCTGCCGAGCTACCACGAGGGCATGAGCAACGTCCTGCTCGAGGCGGCCGCATCCGGACGCGCCGTGATCACCTCCGATATTCCCGGGTGCCGGGAGGCACTGCAAAACGGCGTCAGCGGTCTGCTCTGCAAGCCGCAGGACGCGCAGAGCCTGACGGAGCAGCTTGAATGCTTCCTGCGGCTCGCGCCCGAGGAGCGCGCGGCCATGGGCGAGCAGGGCCGCCGCTTTGTCGAAAAGGAGTTTGACAAAAAAGCCGTGGTGCGGGCGACGCTGAATGCCCTGCTCCCGGCGCGCGAACCGGTGTAAGAATCGGCTGGCGGATAGCCGAGTCGGAGGAATCACAGAAAGGCAAATGCATCTATGAAACTGAAAAATTTCTGGTGGCTCCTGATTTGGCTCTTCACGGCCGGAATTATTTTAGAACGCGTCTTCCCGAAGCAAAAGGAACGCATTCTCGGGAAGGACCGCGTCCGCTGGAAGATTCTCCCGGCCATCCTCCTTGTGCTGCCCTATATCATTTGGGCGGGCTTCCGCGGCGTCGGCTTTGGCGACACCTACGCCTATCAGCAGGCGTTTCTGAAAGCGCCGACCTCCTTCGGAGGGATCGGCGAATACTTGAGCCAATACTCCAAGGATCGGGGCTTTTATATTTTCAACGCTCTGGTCAAAATCATCCTCTGCCAGTCTCCGGAGGTCTATTTTTTGCTTCTGGCGGCCATTCAGCTGCTCATCATCGCGTTCGTCTGCCGCCGTCTGAGCGTCGATTATTGGCTGAGCATTTTCCTGTTCGTGGCGTCGACGGACTATGTTTCGTGGATGTTCAACGGCATCCGGCAGTTTACGGCGGCGGTCATCATCTTTGGCGCAACGGAGCTGATCATCCGGAAAAAGTATATCCCGAGCGTGCTGCTGATCCTCCTTGCCTCGACGATGCACCAATCGGCGCTCATCATGCTGCCGGTCATCTTCCTGATCCAAGGCAAGGCATTCAACAAAAAGACCGTGGTCTGCGTCCTGCTCAGCGTCATGGCGCTGACCTTCATCGATCAGTTCACGGATTTCCTCAGCTCGGCGCTGGCCGACACGCAATATAAAAACGTCGTCTCCGACTGGAAGTCCTTCAACGACGACGGCACGAATCCGCTGCGCGTTCTGGTCTATGCCATGCCGACGCTGATCGGCCTCTACGGCTACCGCAAGATCCGCGCGGCCGACGACCCGATCATCAACCTCGGCATCGGCGCGGGTCTGGTCTCCACCTGCCTCGGCATCATCTCGATGGCGACCTCCGGCATCTTCCTCGGCCGTATGCCAATCTACGTCAGCCTGTGGTCGAACCTGATCGTCCTGCCGTGGGAGATCAAGAACGTTTTTTCCGAAAAAAACGCAGCGTTTGTCAAAGCAGCGTGCATTTTGTTATATTGTGTATTCTTTTATTATCAAATGCATGTTATATGGTCGATTATATAATAATGGATTAATTCAAGCTGTAATATGTCTTCGACCGGGAGAGGATTATGGAATGAAACAAATTCGAGTTTTACATGTAATTGGAATCATGAACCGCGGCGGTGCCGAGGCGATGATCATGAATCTTTATCGTGAAATTGACAAAACAAAAATACAGTTTGACTTTGTAGAGAATTCCGATCAACAGGCAGCCTATGATGAAGAAATACGCAAGCTTGGAGGAAAAATATACCGCTGTCCGCATTTTACCGGTAAGAACTTTCTGGCATACAAACGTTGGTGGAAGCGCTTCTTTGAAGACCATGGAGCGGAGTATGGCATTGTTCATGGACATATCGGGAGTACTGCCGCAATTTATTTGAATGAGGCAAAAAAGGCAGGGTGCTTTACGATTGCCCACAGTCACAGCTCCGGAACAGATCATAGCCTTAGGAGCGCGCTCTATCATTCGATCTCTTATCCAACAAGGTGGATCGCGGACTTCTTTTTCGCTTGCTCCAAACCGGCAGGAATTAACCGCTATGGGAAAAAGGTTGCCGGGTCGCCGAATTGTATTGTATTTCGAAATGCAGTTGACGTTTCAAAGTTTGCATATTCCGAGCATATACGCAAGGCTGTTCGAGACGAGTGGAAGCTTGAAAATCTAACGGTTGTCGGACATATCGGGCGAATGGTTCATGAAAAAAACCATATGGCGCTGTTGGATATTTTCTCGGCGTTCCATCAAAGAACGCCGAATAGTAAACTGCTCCTTGTTGGCGACGGCCCGCTGAGAAATGAAATAGAGCGCAGAGTGCATGAATTGAAGCTGGATCAATATGTGATATTTGCGGGGATTCAATCCGATGTGAACCGTCTCATACAAGCAATGGATGTTTTTGTGTTTCCGTCTTTATATGAAGGACTTCCGGTCACGCTCGTCGAAACGCAGACGGCAGGCCTGCCGTGTGTTATATCAGACAAGGTTCCCGAGGACAGTATACTTGTAAAAAGCCTTGTTTCAGTCATGAAGCTGAATGATCCGCCGGAACAATGGTCAGATTGTATGCAGAACTGTCTAAAAACGAAAAGACAGGACCGAAGCAAAGAAGTTGCAGCAGCCGGATTTGATATTGCGCAGACAACCAAATGGCTGGAGGAATTCTATCTTGAACACAATCCGAGACGTTAGATTAACTGTTTTTACCCCTGCGTATAACCGGGCACATACGTTGCCGAGAACCTATGAATCCTTGCTTGCGCAAGGCTGTAAGGCGTTCATATGGCTGATCGTAGACGACGGTTCTACCGACGGGACAGCCAAGCTTGTACGCGAGTGGCAGAGACGTGATAACGGCTTCGAAATACAGTACGTCTACAAGGAAAACGGCGGTATGCATACAGCGCACAACGCAGCATATGCCAATATTCACACAGAGTTGAATGTCTGCATCGATTCGGATGATAAAATGGCTGAGGGTGCTGTTGAGAAAATTCTCAAAACATGGCAGCGGGTCAGATGTATGGGATATGCCGGAATCATTGCCTTAGATGCAGATTTTGGGGGAAACGTTATCGGAACCGGTTTTCCCGATGCCATGACAGAGACAACGGTCAGCGGCTACTATGCCAACGGTGGGCGTGGGGATAAAAAACTGATCTATAGGACGGACATCATCAAACAATATCCGGAGTATCCTGTCTTTGAAGGCGAAAAATATGTTGCGCTGTCATACAAATATCGGTTGATCGATCAGAAATATAAAATGGCGGTCTTGAATGAGGTTGTATGCAACGTAGAATATCAACCTGACGGCTCCACCAACTCCATGCTGCGGCAGTATCTGAACAATCCGAAGGGCTTTGCCTTTTGGAGAAAGGTGAAAATGCAAACCCCTGACAGCAACAAGAGACTTGTTGTGGACTGCATTCACTATTGTTCCAGCAGCATAATCGCCGGCAACCGACACTTTATCAAAGAATCCCCGAGAAGACTGCTGACTGTGTTTTGCACACCGGCCGGTTGGGCACTGACGAAGTATATCAGGAGAAGGACAAAAAAACGGAATGAGAAAACGGACAGGTGTTCTAACGACGTATAGAGCCTTGGCAATGGTTTTTATCCTGCTTTGCCATATTAGCTTTGAGGTGTATTTGGTTCACTATATGTTCTGCATCGGCCCGGTTAAGCTGTTTGGATGCACAGGCTGGTGGGGGATTGATGCAGTACTTATTACGGCAATATCTGTGTTCCTCGGAAGCGTACTTCATGTTGCTGCAGGGAAGCTACTAAGATTGCGTTGGCTGAATCATTGCTCAAACTAAACGATATTGAAAGCAAAGAAGAATTGCTATGAAGCCGTATGGACTTGTTTTTTATAATTTTGTAAAACTAAATGCACTCCGTCTTTTCCGATGCAATAACTTAAAAACAACACGGGTGGAGTTACTCAGTCGCAGAACGCGTTTCCGACTATGCCGTAGCGCACAGGTGAGTTTAGGTGACCGTGTGGTCAGTGACGGACATGGTACGATCCTTGTGGACGAGAATGCCAAACTGGAAATTGGCAATCGAGTTTACTTTAATGAGGACCTGATGATCAGCGTGAAAAGCAGAGTGACTATCGGAGATGGCTGCCGATTTGGACCAAGCGTGAAGATTTTCGACAATGACCACATTTTTGACGCGGAGAACGGTGTCAGCGATAGACATGTGTCCGCACCTATCACCATTGGGAATCACTGCTGGATCGCGGCCAACGTGGTCATCCTGAAAGGAACTCAAATCGGCAATAATTGTGTGATCGGTGCAGGCGCAGTTGTTCAAGGAACGATTCCGGCTGGGTCTGTGGTGACGGCTTCAAGAGAACTGAAGGTGCGCCCAATTGGAGTGAAAAATGCATGAAAAAAATCATTATCCTGATGCCGTCCATGTTTATTGGCGGGGCAGAGCGCAGCTTATTGGGTCTGTTGGAAACAATCGACTACTCTCAATATGATGTGTCATTATTTTTGTACCGCCATGAGGGAGAATTTCTCAAGTTTATCCCTGATCAGGTACATCTTTTGCCTGAAATGCCGCAGTATCGAACCTTTGACACGCCGATCCGTTGTTTGCTATGTAATCGAAAAATACGGTTTGGGCTGAGACGTATGCTTTCCAAAGTGGCCATGTGGCTGCACACGAAGACTACTGGTGAAAAACGCGGCGTTTGGATGTCAATGCAGTATACTGCACGTTTTTTGCAGCCGCTGCTGCCGGACATTCCAGGTGAATATGACTTAGGGATTATGTTCCTTGGTATTGCGGATACGCTGATTAACAAGGTTCAGGCAAAAAAGAAGATTACATGGAACCATACGGATTATGACACGTTGTTTCCAAATCGTTTCATGGATTTGGAAATCTATAGCAAAGTTGACGCCGTTGTCAGCGTTTCTCCGGCTTGCACGGAAAAAATAAAGGCATTTTATCCCGAACTTGCCAACAAGGCGATTACGATTGAGAACACACTGGCGGGACAGTTTATAGAGCAGTGCGCCAAAGAGCCGCAGATTGATATGTTGTCAGACGAAACCACTACGCTTCTCTCCATTGGTCGGTTCTGTGACGCAAAGAACTTCGACAACGTGCCAGACATCTGCCACCGCTTAGTAGAGGATGGCCTTGATGTGAAGTGGTATCTGATTGGGTATGGCGGCGATGAGCCGCTGATCCGCCAGAAGATTGCCGAGGCCGGGATGGGGGATCGCGTTATTATCCTCGGCAAGAAGAACAATCCTTATCCCTATATGCGCGCCTGCGACCTGTATGTGCAGCCGTCGCGCTACGAAGGCAAAGCCGTCACTGTGCGCGAGGCACAGCTGCTGGGCAAGCCTGTTGTCATTACAAACTACGCGACCGCAGGCAGCCAACTGGAGGATGGCATCGATGGTGTGATCGTCCCAGTGGACAATGTGGGCTGCGCTGCTGGCATTGCTGCGCTTTTGCGCGACCCGGTACGCATGCGGCAGCTTTCTGAGAATTGCAAAAAACGGGACTACACAAATAGGGATGAGATTGAAAAAATCTACGCGTTGATGGAGGATTGACCGATGATCCCAAAGATCATTCATTACTGTTGGTTTGGCCGTGGCGAAAAGCCAGAGTTGACCCAAAAGTGCGTCGCCAGTTGGCACAAATTCTGCCCGGATTTTGAAATTCGCGAGTGGAACGAGGACAACTGCGACTATCTCGCGATGCCCTTCATGGCGGAGGCTTATGCTGCGAAAAAGTACGCCTTTGTGTCTGATGTGATGCGTTTGATCGTGCTGGAGCAGTATGGCGGTGTATACTTCGATACCGATGTGGAGGTCGTGCGGGATATTTCGCCGCTGCTGAATGATGAAGGATTTATTGGGTTTGAGAACGACCGGTTTGTCAACAGCGGGCAGGCTATGGCGGCTGTGTCGCACCAGCCCGTTGTACAGGCCATGATTGAGGAGTACAAAAAGCTGCATTTCACCAACGTGGACGGAAGTACAAATGCCGTGGGCTGCCCACATCTGAACAGCGATGTGATGGAGCGCTTCGGCCTTGTGCGCAACGGACAGGAGCAGCTTGTCGCTGGAATCCACGTCTATCCGACGGACTACTTCAACCCGCTGGACAGCGTAACGGGCAAGCTGACAAAAACGGAGAACACCTACTCGATCCACTGGTATTCCATGAGCTGGCTGCCGAAGAGAAAGCAGATCAGAGCGAAAGTCGGGCGCGTTATACGCCGGATACGGAAAGAACTACGCCGCTGAGGGAGAGAAAATCATGCCAAAAGTCAGTGTTATTGTTCCGGTCTACAATGCCGAGAAATATTTTCAGGAGTGTGTGGACAGCATTCTTCGCCAAACGCTTGCGGATCTTGAACTGATCCTTGTGGATGACGGGTCCACGGACAGCAGCCCCGCAATTTGTGACCGGTATGCGGCGCAGGATTTAAGAGTGCGTGTGATTCATCAAGCTAATGTAGGCCTGTCGGCCGCACGCAACCGAGGAATAGAGGTTGCTGCTGGTGAGTGGGTTGCATTTGTTGATAGTGATGATTTTATCGATGCAAATATGTACCGCACAATGATAATAGCTGCCGAAGCGGAAGGTGCGCAACTTGCTGTATGTACAGGCTATTACTATTCGGATGTGCATAAGGAACGGATATCCTCTTTGCACGATACAAAAGGATTTTGCAAGTGCAGCGAAGACTTTGTTAGGGATTGGCTGTGGACGTCAGACGAAACAACCGTTTTGTTTACGGTGGTTTGGAACAAGATATATCAGCGGAAGTTTTTTGCTGATGATCTCTACTTTGCACGGCTGAGAATTAGCGAAGATGAAGAGTTTTCAACCAGACTATACTTGAAAAACTATAGATTAGTATATGTTGATCAACCTTTTTATTATTACCGTGCAAATATTCAGTCTCTAACATATAGGCCATTTGCTCAAAATAAATTGTGTATTCTTGACATTTTATATGAAAGATATGAAGCGTATCAAAGCAAAGGCTGGGTTAGGCTATATCGGCAAGCAGCAAAGAATTTCTGCGAGATGTACATTGAATGCTACCAAAAATCCGCCGAAACGGGCAATGCCAGTTGGTTGCAGCCTTACCGAAAAAAATTCAGATGGATGCGAGCTAAACTGGGATTAAGCGGGCACAAAAAAGATCAGGTAAGATATTCGCTTTTCTCATTTTCTCCAAAACTATACAAGAAACTCACATCGATGAGATGAGGTGCAACAATTATGGAGTCGCTAAAAAATGCCCCTCTAATTACTGTATTTACAGCAACATATAATCGAGGCCATCTTATACAGAGAATTTATCAATCTCTACTCAGGCAAAAAGAGTTCAATTTCGAGTGGCTAGTAATTGATGATGGATCACAGGATCAGACAGAAGATCTTTTTAATGACTGGACTAGCCGCGACAACCCCTTTGAGATTCGCTATTACAAGCAGGAGAATCGGGGTCTAATTCGTACATTAAATCGGGGAATTGAGCTCGCAAGAGGGGAGTACTTTGCCAAGATAGATTCCGATGATTATGTCGTAGATGATTATACAACTAACATTTCTAAGTGGGTGGCCTCCATTGAAAATTCGACGAGCATTTATGCGGTTTCGGGCGTTAGAGTGACTCCTGACGGTATACCTTTAAAAGGAAAATGGCCTGATATTCCGAGAGAACTTGGTTTTGTAGATGCCACAGATTTAGAACGCGCGGCATATGACCTTGATGCCGATATGTGTGAGGCGTGGCGCACAGACGTGCTTAGAAATTATCCGTTCCCGGTATGGAATGGCGAGAAATTTGCTCCGGAGCAAATTGTGTTCAATCAGATTGCCTTGGATGGATATAAAATCCGCTGGTATCCCGTTGCGATGTCAATCTGCGAATACCAAGAGGGTGGATTAACTAAGGGCGCACGGAAACTGGAGATAGAAAACCCTATGGGGTATGCAATGATGTACAACCATAAGTTGAAGTATGATATCTCTCTTAAGCAAAAACTCTACTATGCTATGCAGTGTACGGCGCTTTCGACTGTGGGGCATAATCCCCAATACATCTTCAAAAGCAATATGCCAGCCGCTACACTTGCAACACTTGTGCCTGGTGTGTTTTTGGCAATACGTCGCAAGCGACAGTATAGACAGGGTTAACCTGACTATAAAGATTACCATGTCAATATAATCTTGAGGTTCACTTTTATGAGAGTACTATATGTTGTAGGGGCATGCCTATCAAAAAATACGTCTGCCAACATGAGTCATAACGGCTATGTACAGGGCCTGCTGGAAAATGGTTGTCAAGTCGATATACTTATGGCAGCGGACAGTTGGGGACAAACAGATAATCTCCTTCCACAGTGGGAAGATGCAAAGTACTATTGTTACCCATCAGAAACAATACACGACAGGATTCGAAAAAATATTGGTAGGAGTGTTTTACAGCCTACAGTATCAGCCACAGATTCCTATGTTCAGACGCAAGAGCCACAAAAAGCAACAAGTTTAAAAGTTACTGTTCGTGAATATCTAAAAAAAGCCTATTATTTTCTATTTCCAATCGACCCAAAGTATCCGCTGGAAAAACAATGGCTAAAAAATGCATCGAAGTTTCGCGCAGATATGGAATACGACCTCGTCATATCCAACTCCTCACCTGCAGCGAGTCATAAATTAGTTGCTATTTTGTCCCATAATGGGCATCTGAAGTATAAACGATGGATTCAGATTTGGGAAGATCCTTGGTATTATGACTTATACGGCGGCCATAAAGCGGAAATTCTTGAGGAAGAGGACGCCCTTTTAAAGGTAGCGACCGAGGTGTTTTATGTTAGTCCTTTGACGCTTATTTATCAGCAACGATATTTCAAAGAAAGCGCATGCAAAATGAAACAAATACCGTTGCCTTATCTTGCTTTTGCATCAGAATCCGAACAGTTATACGGAGAAATAAGCTATGCCTACTTAGGAGACTATTATTCCCATGTTCGCAATTTGGCACCGTTTTATCAGGCACTCTGCCAAACGAAATCAACTGGATATATTTATGGAGATTCCGACATCGTTCTTGAAAAGACTTCACAAATTGAAACCAGCGGACGAGTGACCTTGGATAAACTTGCAACTGTACAGGAAAAGGCGACCGTGCTGGTTCACCTTTGTAATTTGCGCGGAGGACAGATTCCGGGGAAAATATATCACTACTCAGCCACAACTAAACCAATACTTTTTATATTGGACGGAACTCCTGAAGAAAAGAAGTATATTAAAGAGTACTTTGAAAGTTTTGATCGGTATTATTTTTGCGATAACGATACGCAGTCAATTCTTTCAACCATGAATCAAATTGGGGCTGATATTGTGGATGGTAGAAAGTGGAGACCCGTAACTGAGTTTTCACCTAAGTCAGTTGTTAAGAAATTGCTGTAAATAAGGGAACTGTAGTAAATATGAAATCTAAGAAGCGAATCCTTTTTATTAACGGGCATCTGAATACCGGCGGTGTGGAACGTTCACTTGTGGATATCCTCAAGCACATGGACTACACAAAATATGCTGTGGATCTTCTGCTGCTGGAGGATACTGGCGACTACACTTCAGAATTGCTGCCTGAAGTGAATGTGTTGTTCCGAGACATTCATAATACCTATGGGAGCTTCGCGTCATCGATTCGGCGGTGTATTGCAGCACACGATTGGATGTGCTTGCGGTTGCGTTTCCTGTTTTTATTACAGAAGTTTTGGGGAGCACGAGTCTTAAAACCAGCTGCAGCCGTTCTGCTTGGAGATTATCGTTGCGATTGTGTGATTGGTTTTCGTCGCGGTGTTTGCTCCGATTTAGCAGCGTATTCCATACAAGCAGAGCGAAGAATTACCTGGTGGCATCATGGTGAGTTCAATGTAGAGCGTGCAGCCTATGGCGATATGTGCAAAAGGATGAATGCAGTGGCTGTGGTATCGCGAGCGTGCAAGGATATGCTTCAAGGTCAATTACCGGAACTTGTCGACAAACTGATTTGCATCCCAAACATGCTGGATACCGAAGCAATTAAGCGGAAAGCGCTGCGTTCACCATACACCGATAATACATTGCACATCATATCTGTAGGACATTTGATGCCAGAGAAGCATTTTGAAAACATCATTCCCGCTGCAGAGACGTTGCGGGAAACAGGCATAGAATTTAAGTGGCATATTGTTGGTGAAGGCCCTGAGCGCGCAAGATTAGAATCTTTGCTTGCGAAGAGCAATCTGAAAGATCGTGTAATCTTGGAAGGAAGCAAAACAAACCCTTATCCTTACATAAGATATGCAGATTTGTTTGTCCACCCGTCATATGTGGAATCGCAGGGGCTAACGGTATTGGAAGCGATGGCGCTTGGAATTCCATGTGTAGTGACAAAATCCCGTGGTCCCTGTGAGTTTATTGAAAACGGTGCCAACGGCCTGCTAACGGAGCAGTCACCGGAATCTCTGACAGAAAAAGTACTGACGATTCTGAATGATAAAGAACTGTATCAGCGTATTAGGGATAACACCAAGTGCCCAGAGCGGTTCAGTCCAGAGCGGATTATAAACCAGATTGAGACTATGATAGATGGAGAAAAGTAATGATGAATTTTTGGGAACGTGTCCTCATCAAATTGCACTTGAAAAAGCCTATTGACTATAGCAGCATTGAGTACCTACGGTCTCGTGGTGTTCAAATCGGTGAAAATGTTCATCTGTTTAATACAAATATTGATTTTTGCCATGGATTTCTGGTTTCTATCGGGGACAATGTGACTTTAACTGGTGTTACGGTGCTGGCACATGATGCCAGCACACAAATTCCCCTCGGTGTCAGCAAAGTTGGCAGAGTGAAAATTGGCAATAACGTCTTTGTGGGGCGAGGCTCAATTATATTACCCGGTGTAAGCATTGGGGATAATTGCGTGATTGGCGCGGGTTCGGTTGTATCCAACAGTATCCCTTCTAATTCTGTTGCTGTGGGTAACCCGGCCCGTGTTGTGAGTAGCTATGAAGAGTTTGTAGAAAAACATAGACGGCAAATGGGACATTGTCCCGTTTTCCCGACCTTGTGGTCAGAGAAATCTGAAGAAGAAAAAGCTGAGATGAAAGAAAAACTGGAAAAGAGTATTGGGTACGATAAGTGAGCAAAAATATGAATGTTTTATTTTATGGCAATGGCAGTTCAGGCAATCATGGTTGCGAGGCGATTATCCGTGGTACTGTACAGATTCTTGGAGAAGCAACATATACCGTCTTATCTGAAAATGTCGCAGAGGACATTCAGTATGGACTTGGCAGTATTTCAAAAATTATTCCGGCGAAGGCGGATAGAAGTCGAGATTTTTCTTTTTTAAAAGCCTATATAAAACTAAAGCTGACTGGCAACTATACAGATATGGATGGCTGGCACTATCTTCCTGCGATTCAAGAAATGCACAATTGCGCTGGTGTGGCATTGTCTGTCGGCGGAGACAACTATTGCTATGGGAACACAGCAATTTATGGCTATCTGAACGCAGCATACCAGAAGAATCATATTAAAACCGTTTTGTGGGGCTGCTCCATTGAACCGGATGTAGTAAGGGAACCTTCGGTAGCAGAAGATTTGCGGCGATATGGGGTTATTGCGGCCAGAGAAAGCATCACTTATGAAGCGGTCAAAGCGACAGGGGCCAATGTTGTGCAGATGCCTGACCCTGCATTCCATATGCAGCCTGAAACATGCAATACGGATGAGCGATTTCTAAAAAGTGATGTTATCGGCATTAACATCAGCCCACATATCATTGTCAGCGAAGGACATTGCGGTGCAGCCTATGCAAACTACAAAGCTCTCATTCAACATATCTTGGACAACACGGATGCACCCATTGCCCTGATCCCGCATGTGGTTTGGGCCAGTAACGATGACCGCATCCCCTTGAAACAGCTTTATGATGATTTCAATCAGAATCCGCGACTGATTCTGATCGAGGATCATACTGCCCCGGAGCTGAAGTACATCATTTCCAAGTGTAGCTTTTTCGTGGGCGCACGTACCCACGCGACCATCGCCGCATATTCTACCGGTGTTCCGACGTTGGTGGTGGGCTACTCCGTCAAGGCGAGGGGGATCGCCCGTGACTTGTTTGGCACGGAGGACGGCTATGTTCTGCCGGTGCAGCAGCTCAAGGAAAGCGACGAGCTGACCCAAGCATTCGTTCGCCTGTATGAAAAGCGCGATGCCATCCGGGTGCACCTCAACGAGACGCTTCCCGGCTATATCGCTCGAGCCGACGAGGCACGCAAAGCATTGGAGGAACTTGCAAACGGATGAAACGCGATGAAATTAAGGCAGGTGCGCTGCTGTCCTACCTGAATCTGCTGATCGGTAATCTGATCCCGTTCATATATACGCCCATTATGCTCCGTATGTTGGGACAGGCAGAGTACGGTATTTACGGGATCGCGCAATCGGTCATGGGTTATATTGGGTTGCTGAATTTTGGCATCGGCGGTTCCATTATCCGCTATCTTTCCAAGTATCGAGCGGAAGGTGATTTGGACGGAGAACGGCGCGTTTTCGGCCTGTTTATCAAGATATACTCTGTAATTGGCGCGACTGTCCTGATTGCGGGTACATTCTGTTCGTTCCATCTGGGGGCATACGGTCGATCACTGACACCGGATGAGTTGGTACTTCTGGAACGGCTGGTTCGCCTTATGACACTGAACACAGCGGTTTTCATGCCCTTCAATGTGTTCAGCTCTATGATTCTGGCCCACGAGAGATTTATCTTTAGCAAAACGGCTTCGCTAATCACAAGCGTGGTATCGCCGTGCCTAAATCTTGTGCTACTGTTCATGGGCTTTGGATCTATCGGTCTTGTACTTTCTGCGACGGTCCTGAATTTTGTTACCTACGCCATCTACACCGTATATGTAATCCGACGAATAGGTATTCGTCCCAGCTTTCAGCCTGTCAAGGGTGGGTTGCTCGCAGAGATTATCCGGTTTTCTCTGTTCGTTTTTGCGGCGAATATCGTGGATATCCTCTTCTGGTCTACGGACAAGCTCATCATCGGCTGGGCCGTTGGCGCGGTAGCCACAGCGGTCTATAATATCGGTGCAACCTTTAATACTTATATCACAAGCCTGTCAACGGCAATCAGCGGTGTACTCATGCCGAGGGTGACAAAAATGGCTGTCAAGGATACGCCTCCCTCGGAGTTTACGGCATTGTTCATCAAGGTCGGTCGGATGCAATTTCTGCTGATTTCCTTCATCGTAGCTGCTTTTGTGACCTTTGGACGGCAGTTCATTGCGTTATGGGCGGGGGCTGGGTACGAGGAAGCCTACTATGTGGCGCTTCTGGTGATGATTCCGGTGACAGTGCCCCTGATTCAAAATACCGGCCTGAACATTCTCTACGCGATGAATAAGCACCAGTTCCGCTCTGTCGTATACCTCTGCATTGCCGTGCTGAATGTCGGACTGACCTTTTGGTGGGTTGAAAAATACGGCATCATCGGCGCAGCCATGGCTACCTGCATTTCCTATGTGGTGGGAAACATTCTGATCATCAACTGGTACTACTATAAAAAAATCGGCATTAATATTCCGCTATTTTGGAAGAACATCCTACATATGTGCCCGATTATGCTGATCATGGGTGCAGCGGGATGGTTGGCTCTGGATGCGCTGAATATCAGTGGTTGGCTGAGTTTCTTTGCGCTTGCCTCAGTCTATAGCCTGCTTTATTGGATATTGGCATATTTCTTCATGATGAATGACTATGAAAGAGCGTTCATTAAAGCCCCAGTATTGAAAATCTTTACGCGCATGAAAGGAAAAAGAAATGGAAACGAACCACCGCATTAACAGCATTGATATTGCGCGCCTGTTTGCGGCGATTCTTGTAATTGCAATTCACACGCAGGCAATTACGTGGTTTCCCGGGCGCGCTAACGGTAATATTCAGATACTGACCCGCGTGGCAGTACCATTCTTTTTTTGTACAAGCGGTTTCTTTCTACATAAGAACTATGCCAATAGAGGATTCCCTGCAATAGTAGCTACTTTTTGGAAAACTGTCAAGCTATATTTTGTTCTATCATTGGTTTATTTCACAGTAGTTTTTCTATCCGCTCCTGCGTTGCTGCATGAGCCGAAGAAGTGGATGCTGGTGGATTTTCTTTTCAATGGCAGTTACTATCATCTGTGGTACATGGTGGGTATTGCCTATTCCATAGCAATAATCTATCTAGTCTGCAAACTAAAACTGATGAAGATTCTGCCTTCTTTGGCGGTTATTTGTTATGTCATTGGCCTGTTGGGAACATCGTATTATGGCATCGGCAACAGAGTACCTGCCCTGAATATACTGTTTGACGGCGGGTGGTTTCTGAGCATTCGGAGGATATTCTTCATGGGATTTCCTTTTACTGCTCTCGGATGGACAATTTCGCAAGGACAACTGAAGTTGCACATTCCCAAGAAATATTTGTTGATTGCGACCATGCTGGTGGCACTGCTTTTCGTGGCGGAGATCATTATTGTGACTGTCACGGGAATGTCAAGATCAATCGAAACCACAGTATTTCTTTATCCGTTGCTGTTTCTTCTATTTCAGCTTTGCCTTGCATATCCGATTGAATGGAAAAGCAGACTTGCGTCGTTTTGCCGTGATACTGCATATTTTACATATTTCTGGCATCCGCTTATCATTCTTGTGCTGCGGAGAGTTGTAGATGCAAACTTTCCTCTGTTTGTGATTACGACGGCAGTATGTCTGCTATTGGGCCTTGGTTATCACGCCTTAAAAGGCCACAGGAGACTCACATATGAACATCACTCAAAAATCTGATATTTGTACCGGATGCGGTGTGTGTGCGGCGCTCTGCCCATTCTCCGCAATTCAGATGCAGCCGGATTTGCACGGCTTTCTACATCCGGCTGTCGATACATCGAAGTGTATGGATTGTGGCCTCTGCGCTCAAAAATGCCCCGTTTCCACGCCACCGCAGGTATCTACACATACAGATATTCTGGCTGGGTATGCCAAGAACGAAGCGCTTCTATCTGGTTCTTCCTCCGGTGCGATTTTTCCTGTACTGGCGGCAGAGATCATCCGCCGAAGCGGTATCGTATTTGGTGCTGCATTTGACGAGAACTTTAACGTTGTACATACTACAGCCGAAACGATTTCAGAGCTTACCACTCTCTGCAGCTCCAAGTATGTTCAAAGCCGTATTCCCGTAGATTGCTATTCGCAAGTAAAAAAAGTATTATCTGATGGACGCTGGGTCTATTTCAGCGGGATGCCGTGTCAAGTGGCAGCGTTGAAAAACTATCTCGGCAAGGAGTATGAGAGGCTGATCACGCAGGATACCGCTTGCCATAGCGTTCCGTCTCCTATGGTATGGAAAGACTATATGCTAGCCTTGGAAAAACAGTATGACGGAAAGCTGACCGGTTTTTCCTTTCGCGACAAGGCCAACGGTTGGGAAGGCTATTATATCCGTGCTGAATTTGACAATGGCAGGAATTTCCGGCAGCCTGCCGCAGAAAATCCCTATCAGCGCGGATTCATCAAAGGGCTGTATTCCCGCAGTTCGTGCTTCTCATGCAAGTTTAAGGGTATCGAGCGTTGCAGCGATATCACACTGGCGGATTATTGGGGGGTCAAAGATATTCAGCCGGAGGCTTACAACCCGCAGGGGACATCACTAATCCTTCTGCATAGCGAAAAAGGGCGTACGCTGCTGGAGAACTGCGGGGACAAACTACAGATTGTAGCCGCCGCGGATAACGCGTTTGCTTACAACTCGGCGGTGCTCTCACCTATTCAGAAGCCCGCGCGTTATAGCGAATTCTGGGCGGGATATGGCAGAACAGCCCTCGACAATTTGGTTTCCACCTGTTGTAAGCCAACGAAGGGAGAACTGGCAAAAGAGTGGTGGAACAGGAGCCTGTTAGCACGTTCTATTCGCAGATTGAAACGGTAACGATGTGTTTTGGCTCGAAACTCTCAAATATACCATGCAATGATGCCAATAGTATATAAAAAAATGATAAGACTGCGCTGTATAACATTGCAATACATACGCTTAAGGCGATTCATATACAGAAGAGCGATAAACCCCTCTGCGAGAAGGTGAAAGTTGTTATTGATGAGCTGAGGGAAATGAAGCTGAAGAAATCGGCGAAGAAGGATGAGCATGGCATTGAAGAGACATTGATCTACTGCGACTTTCCCGGCAAGTACTGGATGCGCATCCGTACCAGCAAAGTGATCGAGCGACTGTACTGTGAGATCTGCCGGCGGACGCGGGCGGCGAGGACGATCCCCAACGGGAATTGTTCCCTGATGCTGGGCTGCGGCATATGGGGCAGGTATCCTCTGGGCAGTAAGAAATACGTGAATGTAGCATTTGTAAGCCATGGATCAGGCGTTACTGGCCGTATAAGTAGCAGCTATACCGAAAAGAGTCAAGAGCAAGACAATCGACTTCTGGCGCACTACCCCTTTGCGTAAATCCTTGACACTACCATAAATGTACAATACGATTAAGTGAACGCAAAACCATATCTTTGCGATTTTAAACAAACATGATTTTATGAAAATGTTGGAGTCATATACGATGGACAACAAGTTACTAAAAAAACTTCAGAATACAGAGCTGGACATTTTGGATGCGATTCACGCTTACTGTGAGGCGCATCAGATTCGCTACTCGCTGTTTTACGGGACGGCGATCGGGGCGGTGCGGCATCAGGGCTTCATTCCGTGGGACGACGATGTGGACATTGTCATGACGCGCGAGAATTACAAAAAATTCTGCAAAATTTGGGAAACGACGCCCATGCAGGGTTATTTCCTCCAGAACACGGAGCGCGACCTGCGGAGTGGCATCAATCATGCAAAGATCCGGAAGGACAACACGATCTTACTTTCAAAGGGAGAAAATCCGCACGTTGGGCATCATGGTGTTTGGGTCGATATTTTTATTCTGGATAAGGTTCCGGAAGACCCAAAGCAGGAGCGGTTCATCCGCAAAAACGCCTACAAGTGCTTCCTGCTGACGAGAGCGAATGCGTATAACACGGCGCAGCCGTTCGGAAAGCGCCTTTTGAAGCGCGCACTGAGGCTCATCCCGCAGAGCGTTCGGAAAAAACGGCTGGAGAAAGCGGAGGCAGCAATTCAGCGCTTTGCGGACATGGAGCAGGGATATTTCTGGATGAGCCTGTCCTGTCCGGAGGAATTGGGCTACCACTTCCCGATGAGCATGACTGAGTGCTATCGCAAAACGGCGTTTGAGGGTCGGGAGTTTTATATTTTTGACCAGGTCGAGGCGGCGCTGCAGATCGTTTACGGCGATTTCAGGAAGCTGCCGCCTGCCGAGGAGCAGATTTGCAAGCATATGCCGGTGCAGGTGAAGCTATAAAGAAAAACGGAGAGAATCCGGTAAAAATCGATCTGAGGAAAGGTGTGATGCCGCTTTGAGGCAGGCGGTCATTCTTGCAGCGGGCTATGGGATGCGAATGGTTCCAATCAATTCGGAAACGCCGAAGGCGCTGCTGAAGGTTCGCGGCGAAGTGCTGATCGAGCGCTTGATCCGCCAGCTTCGCGCAGCCGGTGTGGATAAAATCCGTGTGGTCGTGGGCTTCATGAAAGAGGCGTTTGAATACCTGATCGACGACTTCGACGTAGAGCTGCTTGTGAACCCGGAGTATCATCAGCGCAACAATCTGCATTCGCTGGCACTTGCGGAGGCATACCTCTCGGACGCTTATATTCTGCCCTGCGATATTTGGTGCGCGGAGAATCCGTTTTCTCGCGAGGAGACGCAGTCGTGGTACATGGTCAGCACACGCAGGAATCCAAGAAGCACGGTTCGTGTGGATCAAAGCGGAAGGCTGGCCAGAACAGGGGCACGAGACGTCGGCAGTGAGATGATCGGCATTGCTTATCTCACACAAAACGACGGTATTTGGCTTCGCGAGCGACTGCGTAGCATGGATGCCGATCCGCAGTTCAGCGGCGCGTTCTGGGAGGAGGCACTGTTTGAGAAAACATATATGCGCATCCCGGCGCGGGTCGTTTCGGAGCATTTGGCGGTCGAGCTGAATACCTATGAACAGCTGCGGGAGCTGGATGCCGATTCCTCCCATCTGCATTCCGAGACAATGGAACTGATTGCGGCGGCAATGGGCGGCGAAACGCAGGATATTACAGGCATTCAGGTTTTAAAGAAGGGTATGACGAACCGGTCGTTCCTGTTTTCCTACAAGGGTTCGCGCTATATTATGCGCATTCCGGGGGAGGGGACGGATCGCCTGATCGATCGGCGGAATGAAGCCAGTGTCTATCAGACCATCCGTGCGCTGCACATTTGCGATGACGTCATCTACATCAACCCGGATAACGGCTATAAGATCACGAGATATGTGGAGCATGCGCGCGTGTGCGATCCCGAAAATGAGGCGGACCTCGAACGCGCCATGCAAAAGCTCCGTGAGTTCCACGGCTTGGCACTACAGGTTGACCATGCGTTTGACATCTTTGGACAGATCGATTTCTACGAATCCCTTTGGAACGGAGAAACGTCGGCCTATCCGGACTATGAAGAGACCAAAAGACGGGTGCTTTCGCTGCGCTCCTATGTTGAGCGCCATCGCGGGCAGACAGTGCTGACACACATCGATGCCGTTCCGGATAATTTCCTGTTCACGGACGTGCAGACCTATCTGATCGATTGGGAATATGCCGGGATGCAGGATCCGCATGTGGACATCGCGATGTTCTGCATTTATGCGCTCTATGATCGGGCGCGGATCGACCGACTGATCGACCTTTATTTTGAAGGGAGCTGTCGGCCGGATATTCGCGTAAAGATCTACTGTTACATTGCTTCTTGCGGGCTGCTTTGGAGTAATTGGTGTGAATACAAACGCCAGCTCGGCGTTGAGTTTGGCGAGTATTCGCTCAGACAGTATCGCTATGCGAAGGATTTTTACCGCATTGCGGCAGAAGAAATGAAAAAGCTGGGAGAGGCATGAACAAGGTCAGACGAGCAATTATTATGGCTGCCGGGATCGGAAGCAGACTGCGGCCGATCACGCTGCACACCCCTAAGCCGCTGGTAAAGGTTCATGGTGTGCGCATGATCGACACCGTGCTGCGCGGACTGCTGGAGCAGGGGATTACAGAGATCTACATCGTGGTGGGCTATCGGAAGGAGCAGTTTGCGGCATTGAAACGGGATTATCCGCAGCTCGAATTGATCGAGAACCCATATTATGCCGAATGCAACAACATCTCATCGCTTTTTGCGGCGCGGGAGCATTTGGAAGATGCGATGATTCTCGACGGCGATCTGATTATTCGGAATCCGGCGGTGCTTTCTCCGGCGTTTGAACGATCCGGCTACAATGCGATCTGGACGGACGGGCAAACGGAGGAGTGGCTGATGCAGGCGGAGAACGGCATGGTGCGTTCCTGTAGCAGAACCGGAGGAAGCGGCGGATGGCAGCTTTTTTCAATTTCCAGATGGACGCAGGACGACGGCAGAAAGCTGAAAAGACTGCTGGAGCTGGAATTTTTAGAAAAGCGCAATCGACAGATTTATTGGGATGATGTTCCGATGTTTTGCTATTTTCAGGAGTTCCAATTACAGGTGTACCCGATGCAGCCTGAGGATGTGATTGAGATTGACAGCTTCGCCGAGCTTGCGGCATTGGATGCAGCTTACACAGAGAGAATGGAGTGCAAATGAAACGAAGAGAAGAGAGAAAAAATATTGACTGGATGATTACGCTCGTGCCGCTGGGCTTGGTGGTCGCGTTGAGCGTGCTGTTTTTCTTTCTGCCGGAGCAATCCAATCAGGTGCTCGGCAGGATTCGGTTCTTTTTTGGTGATACACTTGGAACTTATTATTTGATAATTGGGCTTGGTATTTTCCTGATTTCTATTTACATTGCTTTTTCAAAATACGGGGATATTGTCCTTGGAGGAAAGAACGAAAAGCCGAAGTATTCGTTTTTCGCATGGGGAAGCATGATGTTTACCTGCGGCTTGGCGGCGGATATTCTGTTTTATTCCTTCTCCGAATGGGTGATGTATGCCGAAAACCCGCACATTGCGGAGTTGGGAGACATGCAGGATTGGGCAAGCGTTTTCCCGATTTTCCACTGGAGCCTGATCCCGTGGGGATTTTATCTGGTCTTGGCGGTGGCGTTCGGCTTTATGCTGCATGTGCGCAACCGAAACAGACAGCGCTATTCTGAGGCATGCAGACCCGTTTTGGGAAAATACACCGATCGGTTGCCCGGACGTGTGATCGATCTCCTCGCGGTTTTTGCCCTCTTGGCCGGAACGGCGACCACCTTCAGCGTGGCGACGCCGCTGATGGCGAGCATCATCGGCGAGTTGTTCCACATTGAGGTGAGCCGAACGGCAATCACGATCGTAATCCTCCTGATAACCTGTGCGGTTTATACCTATTCGCTGCTGCATGGCTTTAAGGGCATCAGCCTACTGGCGAAGCTCTGCATTTATCTTTTCTTTGGGCTGATTGCCTTTGTGCTTTTGTTCGGCGGTCAGGCACGGTATATTATTGAAACAGGATTTGAGTCGATCGGCAGAATGCTTCAGAATTTCATCGGACTCTCAACCTATACGGATCCGAACAGGACCTCCAATTTTGCGCAGGACTGGACGATCTATTACTGGGCATATTGGATGGTCTGGTGTGTGGCTGCGCCGTTTTTCATCGGGAACATTTCCCGCGGACGCACGGTGCGGCAGACAATTCTCGGCGGATATGCGTTCGGTGTTGGCTCGACCGTTGTGTGCTTTATTGTTCTGGGAAACTATTCGCTGGGCTTACAGACCTCCGGCGCGATGGATGTGATCGCGCGGTATCGGGCAGACGGCGACCTTTACGGCATGATTATCGACATCATCAAAACGTTGCCCTGCGCCCCGGTGGTGCTGGTGGTTGTGCTGCTGACGATGATCGCTTTTTATGCGACGTCGTTTGACTCAATCGCATATACGGCTTCGTGCTATAGCTATCACAAGCTGGAGCAGGATCAGGCACCGCATCGCTCCATCCAGTTGCTTTGGTGCATTCTTCTGATCGTGCTCCCGATTGCATTGGTGTTCTCGGAAAGCTCCATGACGAATCTACAATCGGTGAGCATTGTGGCGGCGTTCCCTGTCGGCATCGTGATGATCCTGATCGTGTGGAGTTTCTTGAAGGATGCAAAAAAGCTGCGGTTGGAGGATCAGGAAGACAAAATGATTGAAAAATGATCTTCGTTAACATCTATGTGGCGCGGCCGTGGGTGGTTGCGACACTGGCGCTTGCGGCCGTTCTCGTATGGGGGCTGCTTGGGCGGATCGTGCCGCGGCGGGTATGGAAGCCCGTATGCGGTGCGGCTGCGCTTTTGGCGACCGTGCTCGTCCTGTGGCTGACGGTCTGGAACCGGACGCCGTCGGAGGAGCATGTGTTCACGTGGGCGGCGGCCTACACGAACGAATTCTTCCGCGAGATGTTCATGAACGCGGTGCTGTATGTGCCGTTTGGGCTTGCCGCGTGCGGCCTGATCGGGCCATGGGGCGTTTTGGCCGGGTTTGTGCTGTCGGTCGGCGTCGAGGTCTGGCAATACGTGACCGGGGCGGGCTTCGCGCAGGGGACGGACGTGCTCTGCAACACGCTCGGCGCGGCGGTCGGAATGCTGCCGGTCTGGGCGAACCGTCGGCTGACGAGAAAATGAGCGGAAGCGCACGGAAAACCATACAAAACGTGTAAAAAATGACGAAAATTCGGCATAAAATACAGGAAATTTGTAAGGAAAACAGGGAAAGCGCACGATCGCCGAGGGCAGCAGGACTGACGGCCGGAGCGATGCAGGACGAAAGACCTTGGGAACCTCCGAATCAATCGGCTGCGGCGCTCAGCGGGCCTTTCGCCCCAACTTATCGGTTTGAAAATCATGGGAACCTCTGAATCAATCAGCTGCGGCGCTCAGCGGGTCTTTTGTCCCAGCTTGTCGGCTTGAAAATCTTGGGAACCTCTGAATCAATCGGCAGCGGCGCTCAGCAGGTCTTTTGCCCCAACTGATCGGTTTGAAGATCTTGAAATACGCAAAGGATTCCCGCGATTTCCAACCCTCAATCTGGAACAAAATCCCTCGCTGACCGCTCTTGCGGTTGAATCAGAGCTTCCCTTGCAAACTGGGCGAAACGGACGCAAAAAGACGGAATTTCGGGAAAACAGGAGCGAAATGCTCTGCAATGTAAGGAATTTGAACGATGCGGAAAAATGCAGAACGGCTGCTGCTCGAGGCGCTGCGGGCGGCGATCCACGGGGCGTCCGTGAACTGGCGGACGGTCTCGGAGGAGGATTGGAACGCGCTGATGGCGCTCTCTGCGGCGCACAAGGTGCTGCCGCTGGTCGTGCAGGCGTCCTACGGCTGCCCTGCGGCGCAGCAATGGAGCGGTTTGGCACAGGTCAAGCGGCTGAGCCGGATGCAGGTCGCGGGTCAGACGCTGCGCACCGCCGAATTCCGCGAGCTTTGGGGCTTTTTGGAGCAGAAGGGGCTGCGGCCGCTCGTCGTGAAGGGCGCGCTGTGCCGCGCACAGTACCCAAACGGGGCACTGCGGCAGAGCGCCGATGAGGATCTCTATATCCGACCGGAGGACTTCGCGCGCTGCTGCGCGGCGCTGCGGGAATTCGGCATGGTCTGCCCGCGGGACGCGCAGGAGGAGACGGATTTTGAGATCGGCTGGCGCAAGGCAGGCAGCCCGCTCTACATCGAGCTGCACCGGAGTCTGTTTGAGCCGGGATCGGACGCGCTCGGGGCGTTCCCGTCGCTGTTTGACGGCGCCTTGGAGCGCGCTGAGCCATACGAGGCGGACGGCATGACGCTCCGCTCCCTGCCGCCGCAGGAGCATCTGCTCTATCTGCTGCTGCACGCCTACAAGCACTTCATCTACAGCGGGTTCGGCATCCGCCAGATCTGCGACGTGGGGCTTTGGGCGCGGAACTACGCCGCGCGCATCGATTTTGTCCGGCTGCGCGAGCAGCTCGAGCGCGTGTATGCCGCGAAATTTGCGGCGGCCGTCCTTGCCATTGCGGAGAATGAGCTGGGGATCCCGATCCCCGGACGATGGGAAAAGGACATCGACTATGAGCCGATGCTGGACGACGTGCTGCGTGCCGGGGTCTACGGCTCGGCGGATCGAAGCCGGCAGCATTCGGCCTCTCTGACGCTGCGCGCCGTGGGGGCACAGCGCACCGGTGGACGCGGCGGCCTCTGGCGCTCCGTTTTTCCGCGCGCGGCCGATTTGCAGCGCGCCTATCCGGCGCTGAGGGCGCATCCCGCGCTGCTGCCGTATTACTGGTGCAAGCGGCTGGCGGCTTACCGCAGGGAGACGAAGGAAACGGAGGACGATTCCGCCGCCGAGAGCATGAGATTGGCGCGAGAGCGCAAGAAGCTGCTGCGGCGCTATGGAATCCTGTGAATGCAAAAAGGAGGCATACGGCGATGAAAAACGACGTTGTGGACGCGATCATTGAGATCCCATATCGGTCGCGCAACAAATATGAGGTCGACAAGGAGACCGGGCGCGTGCGGCTCGACCGCGTGCTCTATTCCGCAATGGGCTATCCGGCGGAATATGGCTATCTGGAGCAAACGCTTGCGCCCGACGACGACCCGCTGGACATCCTGGTGATCGGCACGGAGCCGACCTATCCGGGCTGCGTTGTGCCGTCGCGCGTGATCGGCTATCTGACGATGATCGACGACGGAAAAGAGGATTATAAGCTGCTGGCCGTGGTCGACTGCGACCCGCGCAACGACAACATGCAGGAGCTGAGCGACGTTTCGCCGTTCATCCTCGACGAGATCAAGAACTTCTTTGAGAATTACAAGCACCTGCAAAGGATCGACGTGATCGTCCGGGACTATCACTCCAAGGCCGAGGCGCTGGAGCTGATCGAGGAATCGCGCCGGAGATACCGAGGGAACCTCTGAATAAATCGGCAGCGGCGCTCAGCGGGTCTTTTGTCCCAACTTATCGGTTTGAAAATCTTGAAATACACAAAGTATTCCTGCAATTTCCAAACCTCAATTTGGTAGAAAATCCCTCGCTGACCGCTCTTGCAATTTAATCAGAGGTTCCCGAGAGCATGTATAAGAAACTCCCGCCCGATGCCGGTTGGCATCGGGCGGGAGTTTTATCGTTTTCTGCTTGGCGTCAGCAGCCGGTGTCCTCGACGTACAGCTCTCTGACGGCGTTGGGGTCTTCCTTGGGCTGCGGATGATCGCGCTTCTCGAAGAATTTCGGGGCGACCTTCGGGAACAGGCAGTAGGTCAGGACATCCTCCTCACACTTTGCCATACCGGCGGCCTCCTTGCGGTACTGCTCCAGCTCGGGCTTGAGCAGGTCGGCAGGACGGCAGGTGATGACCTTGTCATCGCCGATGCACTTCTTGCGAACCTCCTCGTTGACCTTGCCGGGGAGCTTGCCGTATTCGCCGCGGAGCATACCCTTCGACTCGTTCGGGACGATCTTATAGCGCTCGCCCATGATGACGTTCATGACGGCCTGCGTGCCGACGATCTGGCTCGTCGGCGTGACCAGCGGGGGATAGCCGAAGTCCTTGCGGACGCGCGGCACCTCGGCCAGCACCTCGTAGAGCTTGTCTTCCTTGTGGGCGTCCTTGAGCTGACCCATCATGTTCGAGAGCATACCGCCCGGAACCTGATAAATCAGCGCCTTGGCGTCTGCGCGCAGAACCTTCGGGTCGAGGATGCCCTCCTTCATCATGCGATCGGCGACGCCGCGGAAATGCACGGAGGCCTCGTTGAGCTTATCGAGGCTCAGGCCGGTGTCGCGCTCCGTGCCCTCAAGGGTGGCGACCAGCGCCTCGGTGGAGGGCTGGGACGTGCCGTTGGCCATGGCGGACAGGGCGCAGTCAACGATGTCGACGCCGGCCTGCGCGGCCATCAGGTTGACCATGTCGCCGGTGCCTGCGGTGTTGTGGGTGTGCAGGTGGATCGGGACGGAGACGTTATCTTTCAGCTTGCGGACGAGGTCATAGGCGTGGTAGGGAAGCAGAAGGTTTGCCATATCCTTGATGCAGACGGAGTCTGCACCCATCTTTTCCAGTTCCTTGGCGACATTGACGAAATAATCGTCGTTGTGCACCGGGCTGACGGTATAGGACAGGGCGACCTCTGCCCAGCCGCCGTATTTTTTGACGGACTCGACGGCCTTGCGCAGGTTGCGGATGTCGTTCAGGGCGTCAAAAACGCGGACGACGTCAATGCCGTTTTCAATGGACTTCTGGCAGAATTCCTCGACCACGTCGTCGGCATAGTGCTTGTAGCCCAGAATGTTCTGGCCGCGGAACAGCATTTGCAGCTTGGTCTTGGGCATGTGCTTCTTCAGGGTGCGCAGACGCTCCCACGGGTCTTCGTCGAGGAAGCGGATGCAGGCGTCAAAGGTGGCGCCGCCCCAGCACTCGATCGACCAATAGCCCATGTTATCCAAGATCTCGCACGCGGGGAGCATATCCTCGATGCGCATACGGGTCTTTGCCTGAGACTGGTGCGCGTCGCGGAGAATGGTTTCCGTAATATACAGGGGTTTCTTTTCCATATTCTAAAATCCTCCTTATGCGAACAGGGCAATCAGAACGCCTGCGGCGACGGCGGAGCCGATGACACCGGCAACGTTCGGACCCATGGCGTGCATGAGCAGGAAGTTGCTCGGGTCTTCCTTCTGGCCCTCCTTCTGCGACACACGCGCGGCCATCGGGACGGCGGAGACACCGGCCGAGCCGATGAGCGGGTTGATCTTCTTGCCCTCCGGCAGGAAGAGGTTCATGAACTTGGCAAGCAGGACGCCGCCGGCCGTGCCGAACATGAATGCGAGGACGCCCATGAGCAGAATACCAAGGGTCTTCATCTCAAGGAAGGTCTCTGCCTTGGCCGTCGCGCCGACGGAAACGCCGAGGAAGATGACGACGATGTTCATCAGCTCGTTCTGCGCGGTCTTGGAAAGACGCTCGGTCACGCCGCACTCACGGAAGAGGTTGCCGAGCATCAGGCTGCCGATCAGCGGAGCGGCGCTCGGGACGAGCAGGGCGACAAAGGCGGTGACGACGATCGGGAAGAGAATCTTTTCAGTCTTGGAAACCTTGCGCAGGTTGTCCATGCGGATGAGGCGTTCCTTTTTGGTGGTCAGCGCCTTCATAATGGGCGGCTGAATGACCGGAACAAGCGCCATGTAGGAATAGGCTGCAATTGCAATCGCACCGAGGAGATTCGGAGCCAGAAGGGAGGTCGTGTAAATCGCGGTCGGGCCGTCTGCACCGCCGATGATGCCGATGGAGCCGGCCTCATACGGCGTGAAGCCGAGCAGCTTTGCGCCGAGGAAGGCGAGGAAGATACCGAGCTGGGCGGCAGCGCCGAGCAGCAGGGTCTTCGGGTTGGCGATCAGCGGACCAAAGTCGGTGGACGCGCCGACGCCGATGAAGATCAGGCAGGGATAGACGCCCAGCTTGACGCCGAGATAGAGCACGTCGATCAGGCCGAAATTCTTTGAGTCGGAGAAGGCAGCCCAGTTGACATGGCCTCCGGCAAAGATTTCAGAGTGATACATCCCGGCGCCCGGCAGGTTCGTCAGCAGCATGCCGAAGGCGATGGGCAGCAGCAGCAGCGGCTCAAAACCGCGGCCGATGGCGAGGTACATCAGCACGAAGGAAATGAGGATCATGATGACGGATTTCCAGTCGGCTTGCTTGATGAGCATCATGATACCGGTCTGGTCGGCAAAATTCTCGAGCGCCTCGCCGTTGCTCTGCGCGCCCTTCTGGGTCGCTTCGGTGGCCTCAGTGGCCTCGGTCGCGGCGACGGCCGTCTCACGGGCAGGAGCGTGCGCCTTCTCGGCGGCCGATGCAAACGTGAAGCACAGGCAGACCAGAAGCGCCAGCACCATCATGCCGATCGTCAGGCGGTGCAGCTTCTTGTTGTTTTTGAGCATAGTAATTCTCCTTTATTTCGACAATAAACGGAGTTACGCGATGGTGCAAAGCAGAGCGGCGGTCTCGACGGAATCGCCCTTGCGGACGTTGACGCCCGTGATCTTGCCGTCACAGGGAGCCTGAATTTCGTTTTCCATCTTCATGGCCTCGAGGATGACGAGAACCTGACCGCGCTTGACGCTCTGGCCGGCCTGAACCTTGACGTCAAGGATCGTGCCGGGCATCGGCGCATTGACCTTCGTTCCGGCACCGACGGGCGCGGCAGCGGGCTTCGCGGCGGGGGCGGGAGCGGCAGCCGGCGCGCGCTTGGCGGCGGAGGCATCCATCTCTTCGATCTCGATCTCGTACAGAGAACCGTTTACGTTAACGCGATACTTTTTCATAGTTTTGACCTTTCCTCTCTACTTGTTAGGCTTTCTTAATGGACAGAATGCGGATTGCGGAAGCGTCGGTGCCGCTGGCCTCGGCGATCGCCGCCGATACTGCCGCGACAAACTCGGCACGGTTGGGGATTTCGTCATCGACCGCAGCGGAAACGACCTCGGGCGCCTGTGCGGCCTTCTCTTCCTTCTTGCCCATGCCGCGGCACAGTGCGCCGAGCAGGTAGCAAAGCAGGATGATGAGCGTCAGGACGACGAAGACGGTGCAGAGTCCCATGACAACGACAAACCAGTCTTGCATTGTATTCCTCCTTTGAAAAATACTGAAAATATGTTACCAAAGGCGATCAAAGCGGATCGCCCAGTGGCCGAAGGGAAGAAAGCTCACTTGATCGTGAAATCAACGGAGGCAAGCGGCTTGCCGTTGATATAGACCTCGAGCGTGTAGCTGCCGACGGCGCTGATTTTCGAGCTGTTGGCGCGCGGGAGCGGGACGATGCTGACGTTTCTGCCCCACGACCAGAGGTCGTCCCAGACGACGTTGCTCAGCGGCGTGTCGTTGACGATGTAGCCGCTCTTCTTGTCGCGCAGGGCATAGGTGATCTGAACCTCGTCGTCCGAGTCATTCAGACGCGCCAGCTCGAGCAGCAGGACGATGTTGTCACTCTTGGAGAACACGTTGTCCTCGCGGAGGTAGTCATCCGTCAGCTTGTCGATGTTGGCATTGTCGGCGTTGTCGGCAAAGCCGTCCGGCTCGGCATAGAGCGTGAGCGTGGCGTCGTCGCCGTCGACGTTGTAATCCGAGAATGCGGCGGCCTCGTCGGTCTTGACCGTGATCTTGGAATCACCGAAGATCTGCGTTGCGCCGTCCTCTGGCAGGGCGACGAGGCTGATCTCATATTCGGTGTTCGGGAGCAGGCCGCTGAGCACCTGACTCGTGCCCATGATCGGCTCGCCGTCGGACTGCGGCAGATACGGATCGTGAACGCTGCCGACGGTATTGTAGTAGATGCGCCAGCCGCCCTCGGGCGTGCCGATGGGGGCATCCCATGTGATCTCCAAATTGCCGTCGCGGTTCATCTCGGCCTTGAGATTCTTAACGAGGATCGGATTGGCCGGGATGACGATCGTCGCGGGATCGTCCATGCCCTTGGCAAGGATGGAGACGGTGTTTTCAACCGTGAAATCCTGAATCGGGAGCTTGCAGGAGTTCGTCGTGGCGATGGCGTTGAGGATCTCCTCGCCGTTGGCCGTGCAGACGACGTTCCATTCGGCCGGGACGTTCTCACCGACCGTCCAGCTCAGGTTCACGCCGTCGTCGACGACGCTGTCGATTTTGAGATCCGTGACCTCAACGACCGGGACAAGCTCATAGGTCACGCTCGTCTCGCCGTCGAGGTAGGCCTCTTCACTGGCCGAGAGCGTGAAGGTGTAGGAGTGGTTCATCTCCAGTCCCGTGACGAGATAGGAGTCGCCTTGGAATTCAAATGGCTGAGAGGGCGTCGCGCCCTCGGCGTCGTTGACGTAGGTGAGGTACCAGTCGGCGGGCGCCGGACCCTCGTAGGCGACCTTCACGAGCACCTCGCCCTCGGCGTCGCCGCGGCGCGCGGTCAGCTCGGTGATCTTCGTGGCCTCGCCGGTCGAGGCCTTGATGGTGTAGGCTCCGGCGTTGAGCAGCTTGTGATAGGCTGCGCCGGAGACGGAGATCGTGTATTCCGTGTTGGCGGTCAGGCCGCTGAAGGTGAACTGCTCGCCGCTGCGGGTCGGCTCATAGGTGCTGCCGTATTGGTCGGTGCAGGTCAGAACGAAGCGGTTGAGCGGATCGTTCGTCGAGAGCTGAACCGTCAGGGAGGTCGGGCGCATCTGCACGATGTTGATCTGCGTGATGTTGACCAGATACCATGTTAAAATGAAGTAGACGGCGCCGCCGATGGCCAGCAGCAGGGCGGCCAGCGTGCAGATCAGGCCGACTCTGCGGCGCTTTCTGGGCGGCTCGTCGTCCTCGTCGTCCTCTTCCTCCTCGTCGTCATCGACGTAATTGTCCGACGGCTGCTCCATTTTCAGCGTCAGCGAGTCGTCTGCGGGAGCGGGCGCGGATTCGACTGCGGGAGCAGGGCCGACCACGGCGTTGACCGAGGCAATCAGATCGTCGATGTCGTCCGTCTCGCGCTGCTCCGGCTGCTCGGCCTCCTGCGGCTGCTCGGCCGATTTGGACTGCTCGGCCGACTTGGGCTGCTCGGGGACGGGCGCTTCGGCGCTCGGGGCGTTCTCCGGTGCGAAATTCTTGCGGAAATTCTCGTCGAGCTGCTCGACGTCGGTCATGCGCACCGGCTCCTCGGCAGGCTCGGCCGTTTCGGCCGGCACGATCGGCTCGTCCGACGCGACGATCGGGGGGATGACAAGCGAATCGGCCAGCTCGTTGCGCTGCATATACAGCGTGAGCGCCTGCTTCAGCTCCTCCGGCGTCTGATAGCGGTCGTCGATCTTGAAGGAGCAGGCCTTCTGGATGATGCCCGCAAGCTCATAATCGGCGTAGATCGGGGTCGGCATGGGCTTGCCGGTCTTGCGAAGCTTGTCCGCCATGGCCTCTGGCGTGCTCTCGTCCTCGAAGGGCACGTGATTCGCGTTGTACACACGGTAGAGCACCATGCCCAGCGCGTAAAGGTCGACGGTCTGATTGACGCCCGCGCTGATGTCGGAAAGCTCTGGCGCGGCGTAAGACCCGACGTATTCCTCGGGGATGCAGGAGAACTTCAGATCCTCCAGCGCGACCAGACCGAGGTCGCCCAGCACGAACTTACCGCTCGGGAGCAGGTAGATCGTGTCCGGCGTCAGGTTGCCGAACAGATAGCCGTCCTCGCGGCAGGCGGCCAGTGCGTCGCACAGGTCGATGCCCATGTTGATCGCGCGCAGATTCGTGATCGTTCGATCCGCAAGAATGCTGCTCAGCGGAACGCACAGCGGACAGAGTATGTAGATGTCATACCCGATCTCGCCGTTCTGCTTTTTTTCGACCTGATAGCCCTCGAGCGCGACGAAATGACCGTCCTCGGCGAGCTTCTTTTCCTGCTCCAGCTCGGCGCGGATCTCGTCGACCACGCGGCTGTAATAGTCCTGCACGGCCTTCTCGTCGGCATAAGCGCCGGAGAGGATCAAGGCCTGCGCCTTGCTCTGGGATTCGGGGACGGAGAGCAGCTTCAGCACAAACCGATCCTCGGTGTTCTCGCGTTTGAGAATGATATGTTCATGACCGGCGGAGTCCGTCTCGGTTCTGACAACTGTCATGTGGTCCAGAAGGGGAGATACCATCCTGAATTCGGACATTCTATAAACGCCTCCTTAAAAAACTCAACTTCTCACAACTATATACTATGACATTTTTTGAAAAAAATCAATAAGATTCTTGCCATATTCTAAAGAAAATGATATGATAGGGAAAACTCGCCCCGAGATGCGGGCGCGAAAGGAGCATTTGGCGCAGCCTTGCGCGGAGAATATGGAGTTAAAAGTCGTTTGCCGCTATTGCGGCACAGTTTATTCTGCCGATGAGCCGTGCTGCCCGCTTTGCGGCGGGGATCACAGTATGCCGCTTGAAGATGCAAAGAAGGCGGAGCTGACGGGTCTGACGGAGCAGCCTGCCGAGGAGAAGCCAACGGAGGAGCTCGAGCAGACGCCCGGTACGCCGGATGAGCAGCCGCCGGAGGCGGAGAAAAAACCGAAAAAAAAGAAACAGAAGAAGCCGCAGACCGAGCCGGAGCAGCCGGAAAAGAGCGGCAGGGGCTTCCTGCTCGCGACGGTGCTGTTTTTGCTGATGACCGTGGGCGTGATGACCTATTTCATCGGCGATCTGCTGGGCTATTGGCCGGGCTTGGAGGACAAGCTCAAGCATGAGATCGTCTATCCGAACACGGACGCCACGGAGCGATGCGAGCAGCTGGAGCTTTCGCCGAACCGCATCGATTTCAGCGAGCTGGGGCAGGCGCGTGAGCTGAAAATCGCCATCAACGGCGACTGCGGCGAGACGGTCTATTGCAGCAGCGAGAACGAATCCGTCGCAACGGTAAGCGTCGAGGCGCGGACATCGACGGAGGCCGACATGAAATACGTCGTGTTCACGATCAACGCGGCCTCGCCCGGCGAGACGTCGATCGTTGTGAGCTGCGGCAAGAAGAAGGCCTACTGCACGGTGATGTGCGATTTCGAGATGCCGACGACCACCGAGGAGCAGCCCGAAGCGCTGCCGAGCGACTACAAGCCCGAGCTGAATTATTCCAAGGATATCATCCTGACCGGCGAGGGCGCGCAGAAGCAGCTCGAGGTCATCAATCTGGTGGACGGTTACTCGGTCAACTGGTCGACGAATGAACCGGACGTCGTGACCGTCGATAAGACCGGCCTGCTGACGGCGGTCGACGAGGGCACGGCAACGATCGTGGCCGAGGTCGGCGGCAGGACGGCGCGCATCAACGTCACCTGCGATTTCAGCGGCGACGTGGAGGGCACGGCGCATCTGGAGATCACCGATGCGACGGTCAGCGTGGGCGAGAGCTTTATGCTCTACCTTTATAATGACTTCGGCGAGCATGTCGAGGGCGCAACCTATCAGGTGATTGACCCGTCCGTCTGCTCGATCGACAACAACGAGGTCGTTGCGCTTTCACCGGGCACTACCGAAATAGTGATTACCTATAATGGCGTAGAATATACCTGCATCGTCCGGGTGCAGTACTGATTCCGGAAGATTTCAACGGGCAGACCTGTTGAAGCCCCCGAATGAAGGAATAAAGGAACCTCTGATTCAATCGCAAGAGTGGTCAGCGAGGGATTTTGTTCCAGATTGAGGTTTGGAAATCGCAGGAATACTTTGTGTATTTCAAGATTTTCAAACCGATAAGTTGGGGCAAAAGACCCGCTGAGCGCCGCAGACGATTTATTCAGAGGTTCCTTTGGGTTCTTTGACCGGTATATTATACCATGCGAAAATAAGGTTTGTGTTAAGTTTCCGTTCTTAACGGGGATTTTATATCCCCTGTGCTACAATAGGGCGTGAAAGGAAGGGGTGACCGAATTGATTCGATCGAAAAAAGCGCTTTTTCAGGTCGCGCTGCTTATCTGCGGAGCAGCGATGCTATGCTACGGAGCCTGGCGCGGTGAGGCAGCGGCCGTGTTAAGCAAGGCGATCCGGTTGTGTTTGGAGTGTGTGGGAATTGGCTAGCAAGAATCGGAAAGAGAAAACGAACGGCGTATCGCAGTTTCTCTCGCGCTTCCGCGGGCCGATTCAGGCCGGAGCGGCGCTGCTGACCAATCTGCATCTGCCCAACTTTTTGAAGGGCGGAATTTATCAGGGCGGCGGGAAGACGGTTTGTGTGCCGGGGCTCAATTGCTATTCCTGCCCGGCGGCATCGGGTGCCTGTCCCATCGGCTCGTTTCAGGCGGTGGTCGGATCTTCAAAATTCAGCTTTTCCTATTATATCACCGGATTTCTCATATTGCTTGGGGTTCTGCTCGGGCGTTTTATCTGCGGCTTTCTTTGCCCGTTCGGCTGGCTTCAGGAGCTGCTGCACAAGATCCCGACCAGAAAGCTGTCCACCAAAAGGCTGAAGCCGCTGACCTACATAAAATACGCCGTTCTGCTTTTTATGGTGGCTTTGCTGCCGATGCTCGTCACAAATGACGTCGGTATGGGAGATCCGTTTTTCTGCAAGTACCTTTGTCCGCAGGGGGTGCTTGAGGGCGCCATACCGCTCTCTGCCGTCAACGCGGGGATCCGCGCGGCACTCGGTACGCTCTTTTCGTGGAAGCTCGGTATCCTGATCGCGGTGATCGTGCTGAGCGTGCTTTTCTACCGGCCGTTCTGCAAGTGGCTGTGTCCGCTGGGCGCATTTTATGCGCTGCTTAACAAGGTGTCGCTTTTCGGGATGAAGGTGGATCAGCACAAATGCATTTCCTGCGGAAAATGTGCAAGGGCGTGCAAGATGGATGTGGACGTGACCAAAACTCCCAACCACGCCGAATGCATCCGCTGCGGCATGTGCGTCCGCGCCTGCCCCACCCAGGCCGTCAGCTTCCGATACGGCTTCGGCAAGGGAAAAGAATTGGATTGTCCCGCTAAAAAGGCGGAAACATCAAAACAACTATCCGATACAGAAAAGGAGTAATCACTATGAAAACAGCAAAAATTTTATCCGTATTGACCGTATTCCTGCTGATCCTCAGCCTTGCCGCCTGCGGCACGGGCAAGGACGGCAAGGAGATCAAGGGCAGCGAGCAGGTCACCGAAGGCAGCAACGACGAAATCGCCGCTCTGCTTGCAATGGAGCCGAGCACAGACGACGAGGCGGCCGACCTGCATCAGAAGCTGATGGCGCAGGAAAACGCGATTCTTTCCGAAAACAGCGCGCTCTGGGAGAAGGTATTTCTCTCCGCCGACAAGGATCTGGCGATGATCGAGGACGGCGAAAACTACGGTGATTTCCTGCTGAAAACGATCGAAGGCGCCAAGGATCAGTTCAGCGCCGATGAGCTGAAGCTGCTTAACGACGGCGCCGAGCAGATCCGGGAGCTTGAAGGAAAGCTGGCGATTCTTGAACAGAAATTCCACGGCTGCGGAAGCAAGCCGTCCGGCGACGACATGAGCGTTCCTGCGGAGAACGGAAAGCCGGTAGGAGAAGACGAGCTGACGAAATTCCCCGCATTTGACGGCAAGGATCTTGACGGAAACGACGTGAGCAGCAGCACGCTGTTCGCAGAAAACGACGTTACCGTCGTGAACTTCTGGTTCACCACCTGCAGCCCCTGTGTTGAGGAGCTTTCCGAGCTTGAAGCGCTGAACCAGCAGCTTGCCGAAAAAGGCGGCGCGGTAGTCGGGATCAACTCGTTTACCCTTGACGGCGACGAAACGGCGATCGCAGAGGCGAAGGAGATCCTGTCCAAAAAGGGCGTGTCCTACAAAAACGTCTGGTTTGACTCGAATAGTGACGCCGGTGTGTTCACCTCCGGGCTGTTCTCCTACCCCACGACCTATGTTGTTGACAAGAACGGCAACATTGTAGGCGAGCCGATCGTCGGTGCGATAACCTCCGAGAAGCAGGCGCAGACGCTGCAAAAGCTGATCGATCAGGCCATTGCAAACAGCAAGAACTGATAAAATCACGGCAGGCGGGGGCGGACAGCCCCCGCCTGAACCCGGCTCAGGGTCTCCCCAACAGGGAAAGGCTGCCCTTCGCCACCCGGCTGACAAAGCGGATCATGTCCTCCTTGTCATACCGGTCGTAGCCCTCCACGACAACATGCATCAAGCCGTTTGACAGGTGGATGTACATCATTTCAAGCTCCGCCTCCCCGGCCATGGGCAGCTCCTTTTGCCAGTAGGCAATGCTGTCCTTCTTGGCCTGCGCGATCATGCGCTTGAGGACCGTCGAGCTTGTATTTCCGAGGATCAGGGCCCTGCAGGCCTCCTGATTGCGATCGATCATATCATATATGGCTTCAATCAGCGCCGTAACATCAAATGAGCTTATGTAACGCAGGGACTGTTCAAATGCGTCGATAAGCTCATTTTCAATGCTCTCCAGCAGCGCAAAGCAATCCCTGTAATGCGCGTAGAAGGTTGCCCGGTTCAGCTGCGCCAGCTCGCACACCTCCTTTACGGTAATTTTATTGACCGGCTTCTCCTTCAGCAGCTTCAGCAGGGCTTGCTTGAGCACAAGCTGTGTATACCGCTTTCTTGCGTCCGTTTTCTCCATTCATAATTCCTCCGAAAAAAGTTTACAAAGTTTGACGACACATCCGAATGATATGTTGTCTTTCTTTCAGATGGGCTGCGAGTGCTGATTGCTTTTCGTTCTCTCATTCAGTATACTATAAATGTGAAAGATAATCAACACTTGTGTGGCTATCTCAAGGAGGTGTCCTGTATGTACAGCAGATATTTGATTACCGGAGCTTCCGGATTTCTCGGTCGTGCAGTTATTGAGGAGCTGGTGCGTCGCAACGCCCGGATAGACGCATTGGTGCTGCCCGATGACCCCTGTGCGGCCTTGCTCCCGAAGGAGGCTCATACGGTCATCGGCGATGTATGCGAGGAGGACTCGCTTGCGCGGTTTTTTGCAGACGCCGACGGCAGCACCTGTGTCATTCACTGTGCCGGTGTGATCTCCGTCGCGTCCAGAGCCGGTTCCAGGCTCTATCAGGTCAACGTCGGCGGCACCGGCAAGGTCATCCGGCAATGCCTGGAGCATCAGATTGGAAAATTGATCTATGTCAGCTCCGTCCATGCCATACCGGAAAAGCCGAAAAGCTGCGTCATGACGGAAGCTTGCACGTTTTCTCCGGGGCTTGTAGACGGCGATTACGCCAAAAGCAAAGCAGCCGCGACCGAAATGGCCTTTGACGCAGCCGCGCGTGGGCTTAACGTCAGCGTCGTTTTCCCCTCCGGAATAATCGGCCCCGGTGATGTGGCGGGCGGAAGCTTTACCTCGATGGCGCAGGCCTTTCTTTCCGGCAAGCTGCCCTTTGCCGTGCGCGGCGGGTATGATTTTGTGGATGTGCGGGATGTGGCAAAGGGCATCCTCGCCTGCTCGGAGGGCGGCGAGCCGGGCAGGGGCTACATTCTGTCCGGGCATTACATCACCATTTCCGGAATGCTGCGCCGGATCGGAAAGGCGGCACGGCTGATCTATCGCCCCCTCTGTCTGCCGTTAAGGCTTGCAAGGCTCGTGGCGCCGTACTATGAGCGCCGCTGCCTGAAGGAGAAGAAGCCGCTTTTCTTTACGCCGTACTCCATTGCAGTCCTCGGCTCAAACGGGCGGTTCTCCCACAGCGCCGCAACGGAGCAGTTTGCCTATCGTCCGCGTCCGATCGAACAGACCTTGCAGGATATGACCGCTTGGCTCGTCGGCCAAAGAGCCGCAGCCGGCGCGCCTTTCAGGGGCGCTCTGCTTCGGTCAAGGGGCGTTTGTCAGGTCAAGGGCTGAACGGGTCGGCTTAATCCGATGTCCGCCGTCTGGGAGCGCTTCATGCTGACCACTCTTGCGATTGAATCAAAGCTTCCCCGGAGTTGCTTTTTTCGCGAGATTTCGCTTGCAAATTACGCAAAGTGTGATATAATGGTGCAAGCCGTCAGGAAGAGCTTCGACGGCACGGAAAGGAGCTTATCCATGAGCAACGAAAAACTCAAAAACACGGTGCAGAGTGCCGTTGCAGAGGCTGAAAAGGTCGCGCAGACCGTCGCCGAGACCGGCAAGAAGGCCGCGCGTCAGGCCAAGAGCAAGGCCGCTCCGAAGGTGGACGCAGCCGTAAAGGCCGCCAAGGAAACCGGCAAGAAGGCCGCAGCCGCGCTGAACTCCGAGGTCTATTTGCAGGTCTTCGGACACGAATATAGCTGCCAGGAGCTGGCCGAGCGCTGCAAGGCGGATTTCCGCGCGAACAACAAGGGCGCGATCCGCAGCTGCAAGCTCTATGTCAAGCCCGAGGACGGCATGGTCTACTATGTCGTCAACAGCAAGCACGAGGGCAAGCTTCCTCTCTAAGCCCTTTGACCGATCCATGATCGGTTTTCGGCGCCGCATTGGCGCAGCATGCAACCTACTCTGCACAAAACGCGGACTGACCACTCGTCAGTCCGCGTTTCTCTATTCCGCATCCGGGATACGGACATATAAAAACGGACTGACGAAGCATCGTCAGTCCGTTTGCCGATCAGGCCGGTCGGTCAGACCAGCTCGATCACAGCCATTTCCGCTGCGTCGCCGCGGCGCGCGCCCAGACGGGTCACGCGGGTGTAGCCGCCGTTGCGGTCGGCATACTTCGGGGCAACGTCGTTGAACAGCTTATGCGCGACGTCCTCCTTCGTGATGTAGGACAGTGCACGGCGGTAGTTGGCCAGACCGCCCTTTTTGCCAAGGGTGATCATCTTTTCCACCACGGGCTGCACTTCCTTCGCACGGCAGAAGGTCGTTTCAAGCTTTCCGTTCTCAAGCAGGTCGGTGGTGAGCTGGCGAAGCATCGCCTTGCGCTGGTCACTCGTTCTGCCGAGCTTGCGGGTTCCAAACATTCGTGATTTCCTCCTTCTTGAAAGGTAAGCAATGAATTAGTTGTTGTTGCCGGAGTCCTCCGACGCCAGAGACAGACCCATCATGGCAAGCTTGTTCTGCACCTCGTCGAGGGACTTCTTGCCCATGTTGCGGACCTTCATCATTTCCTCGGCGGTCTTGGAGATCAGATCGCGGACGGTGTTGATGTTGGCGCGCTTCAGGCAGTTGAAGCTTCTGACAGACAGATCCAGCTCCTCAATGGTGAGCTTGAGCGCGGGCGGCTCGGAGTCGGGCGCCGCCGGACGCACGATCGTCTGGCCGGGCACGGTGTCGGACAGATTGACGAAGAGCTGAAGATGCTCGTTGAGGATCTTCGCGGCGATGGACACGGCGTCCTTCGCGGTCGTTGTCGCGTCCGTCCAGACCTCGAGGGTCAGCTTGTCGTAGTCGGTCATATTGCCGACACGGGTGTTTTCCACCGTGTAGTTCACCTTGTAGACCGGCGAATACAGCGAGTCAACCGGGATCACGCCGATCGGCGTCTGCGGGGTCTTGTTGCGGTCGGCAGGCACATAGCCCCGGCCGCGGCTCATGGTGATCTCCATGTTGAGGGTGGCGTCCGGGCCGAGGGTGGCAATGTGCAGGTCCTTGTTGAGGATCTCCACATCGTCGTCGGTCTTGATGTCGCCGGCAGTGACCTCGCACTCACCGGAGGCATCGATATAGACCGTCTTCGTTCCGACACAGTTGACCTTCGCAATGATCTGCTTCACATTCAGGACGATCTCGGTAACGTCCTCCTTGACGCCCGGGATCGTGGAGAATTCATGCTGCACACCGGCGATCTTGATGGAGGTGGCGGCAGTGCCGGGCAGAGACGAGAGAAGAATTCTTCTCAGCGAGTTGCCAAGCGTAATGCCATAGCCGCGCTCCAGCGGCTCGACGTAAAACACGCCGTGGGAAGGATTTTCGGGAGAGTCGATACACTCAATACGCGGCTTGTCAATTTCTACCATAAAACAGATACCCTCCTTATTAAATTGCAAAACATCGGTTTTGCGGTGTAAAACAGCTTTCCAATAAACGAGGGTGAAGCCTTACTTGGAGTACAACTCGACGATGAGGTGCTCGGCGATTTCAAAGTCGATATCGTCTCTCGCCGGCAGCGCAAGAACCTTACCGGTCAGGGTGTTCTTATCGCGATCCAGCCACTTCGGAGCGGCGACGAAGGCGTCGTCTTCCTTGAGTTTCTTGAAACGGTTGTTGGAGCAGCTCTTTTCGCAGACAGCGACGACGTCGCCGGCCTTGACGAGGTAGGACGGGATGTTGACGCGCTTGCCGTTGACGGTGTAGTGGCCGTGGTTGACGAGCTGACGCGCCTCGCGGCGGGTCGACGCGAAACCGAGACGGTAAACGACGTTGTCCAGACGGCGCTCGATCAGGCTGAGCAGCACCTCGCCGGTGTTGCCCTCTGCGCGGGCGGCCTTCTCATAATACATCCGGAACTGCTTTTCCAGAATGCCGTAAACGAACTTGACCTTCTGCTTTTCGGTCAACTGCATTGCGTACTCGGACTTCTTTGCTCTTCTCTGACCGCCGGGGTTCTTGTTGGAAGTCTTGGAATAACCCATGGCAGCAGGAGAAACGCCGAGGGTACGGCAACGCTTCAGAACAGGTTGAGTATTCTTTGCCATTACTTGCTTTCCTCCTTATGAATCAGACACGACGTCTCTTCGGGGGACGGCAGCCATTGTGAGGAATGGGGGTGACGTCCTTGATGGAGACGACTTCCAGACCGGCAGACTGGAGCGCGCGGATCGCGGCTTCACGGCCTTGGCCGGGGCCCTTGACATAAACCTCGACGGTCTTCAGACCGCAGATCTCGATCGCAGCCTTGGCAGCGGTCTCTGCGCACATCTGAGCGGCGTACGGGGTAGACTTACGGGAGCCACGGAAGCCGAGTCCGCCGGAGGAGGCCCAGGAAAGGGCGTTGCCCTGCAGATCGGTCACGGTGACCATGGTGTTGTTGAAGGAGGAGCGGATATGAACGGCGCCCTTTTCAACATTTTTGCGCTCACGACGGCGCTTTACGACTTTCTTTGCATTAGCCTTTGCCATTGATATCCCTCCTTACTTCTTCTTATTGGCGATGGTCTTCTTCGGACCCTTGCGGGTACGAGCGTTGGTCTTGGTGCGCTGGCCGCGAACCGGCAGACCGCGGCGATGACGCATACCGCGATAGCAGCCGATCTCGATCAGGCGCTTGATGTTCAGAGCGACTTCACGGCGGAGGTCGCCCTCGATGGTGTAGTTCTTGTCGATGACGTCACGAAGAGCAGCTTCCTGATCCTCGGTGAGGTCCTTGACGCGGGTGTCGGGGTTGACGCCGGCCATCTTCAGGATGTCCTGCGCGCTTTTTCTGCCGATGCCGAAGATATAGGTGAGGCCGATCTCAACTCTCTTCTCGCGGGGCAGGTCAATACCAGCAATACGTGCCATATTCTCTTAGAGCACCTCCTTAGCCTTGTCTCTGCTTGTGCTTGGGATTTTCGCAAATTACCATAACGCGACCCTTGCGCTTGATGATCTTACATTTTTCGCACATGGGCTTCACGGACGGTCTAACCTTCATACTGTTTTCCCTCCATAAATGAGAACTTTATTTACTTGCTTCTCCATGTGATCCGACCTTGGGTCAGATCGTACGGAGACATCTGAACCGTTACCTTGTCACCGGGCAAGATCTTGATATAGTTCATTCTGAGCTTGCCGGAAATGTGTGCCAGAATGGTATGCCCCTTGCCGATTTCGACCTTGAACATGGCATTCGGCAGTGCATCGGTTACGATGCCCTCAAGTTCGATTACGTCGTCTTTTGCCAAGTTTTATAAACCCTCCTTGGTTGAAACGTTGCTTGTCTGGCTGATCGCAGCCAGTTCCCTTCGTAATTCGCTGTTGAGCACCTGTGCGCCGGCCGCAATACGGTCAGCCACGGGCGAATCTGGCCGAAGGACTTTTTTGACATGAATGAGCTTTTTGCGCTTCGGCGCTTCGATCTTTCGATCCTTTCCGTTCGCGAGGAAGACGTACACACCGTCTGTGTCCATTACGAAGAACAGCTTTCCCCGGTCATGGCCGGCTGTCGAAAGGACGAGATCCGATTTGGAAATTTCCATGTTAAAGGCCCTCGGTGACGGTGAGAATTTCCGGCTCGCCGTCTGTTATGAGAACAGTATTTTCGTAGTGCGCCGAGAGCTTTCCGTCGGCGGTGACGGTCGTCCAGCCGTCCTTCAACACCTGCACCTCATAGGTGCCGACGTTGACCATCGGCTCAATGGCGATCGTCATGCCGCGGACCAGTCTCGGGCCCCTTCCGGGCTTTCCATAGTTCGGAACCTCAGGCTCCTCGTGCATATGCTCGCCGACGCCGTGACCGACGAAGGAGCGCACCACGGAGAACCCGTTGGACTCGACGTAGGTCTGTACGGCGTGTCCGATGTCCGAAACTCGATAACCCTGGCGTGCGAATTTCACGCCCTCGAAAAAGCTCTGCCTCGTGACATTTATGAGCTTTTGCGCCTCGTCAGAAATCTGACCGCAGGCATAGGTTGCGGCGCAGTCGCCGTTGAAGCCGTTCCACAGCGCGCCAACGTCAATCGAGACGATGTCGCCCTCCTTCAGCACCCTTCCGCCGGGGATCCCGTGAATGACGGTATTGTTCACGGAGATGCACACGCTTGCGGGGTAGCCGCAGTAGTTCAGGAACGCGGGTCTTGCGCCTTGTGATACGATAAAATCGTAGACAGCTTTGTCGATCTCCTTGGTTGTTACGCCGGGTCTTACCATTTCCCCTGCCAGAGCACGGGCTGCCGCGGTAATTTTACAGGCTCGGCGCATCACAGAGAGCTCACGTTCTGTTTTGATGGAGATCATTGCTCAATCTCCCAAAGCCGCCAAAATATCACGAGTTGCATCCTCAATGGCCTGATCGCCGTCGACAAGCCGCAGCTTGCCGAGGTTTTCATAGAAGCCCTTGAGCGCCTCGGTCTCGGCGTGGTAGACGCGCAGACGGTTGCGAACCGTCTCCGGCTCGTCGTCCTTGCGGGTCACCAGCTCGCGGCCGCAGACATTGCAGATGCCCTCTGTTTTGGGCGGATTTGCCGTAAGATGATAGCTCGCGCCGCACGAGCCGCAGACGCGGCGTCCGGTCATACGTGCCTCGATCACCTCGTCGGCGATTTCAATGGAGACGACACGGTCGATCTCGATGCCAAGGTCGATCAGACCCTGCGCCTGCGCGATCGTGCGCGGCACACCGTCGAGGATGTAGCCGTCTGCGCAGTCCGGCTGTGTCAGCCGCTCCCGGACGATGCCAAGAATGACATCGTCGGGAACGAGCTGACCCTTTTCGATCAGGCTTTTGGCCTTCCTGCCGGTTTCCGTGCCGTTTTTGATCGCTTCCCGAAGAATGTTTCCGGTGGAAATGGTGGGAATGCTGAGCTGCGCGGCGAGCCGCTCGGCCTGCGTTCCCTTTCCTGCGCCGGGGGCGCCCAACAGAATCAATCTCATTGGTTGCCTCCGATTACTTCTGAAGGAAGCCGGAATAGTTGCGCATCATCATCTGCGCCTCGATCGCAGCGACCGTCTCAAGCGCGACACTGACCACGATGATCACGGAAGTACCGCCGAAGGAGAAGTTCGTGTTGCCGAAGGCAGCGCCGAGCACGATGGGCAGCACCGCAATAATGCCAAGATAGATCGCGCCGAAGAGAGTGACCTTGTTGATGACCTTGCGGATGAAGTCCGACGTGGGGCGACCCGGACGGAAGCCGGGGATGAAGCCGCCGTTTTTCTTGAGGTTGTTGGCAACCTCAACGGGGTTATACTGAATGGTCGCGTAGAAGTAGCTGAAGCCCACGATGAGCAGCAGGTAGCAGACGCAGTAGATCGCGCTCTTGCTGTCAAACACATGGTCATACCACCAGTTGCCGCTGCCGACGCCTGCAAAGGCGCAGATCGTGGCGGGCAGAGAGGCGATCGACTGAGCGAAGATGATCGGCATAACGCCGGACATATTCACCTTGATGGGCAGGTGCGTGTTCTGACCGCCGTAGACCTTGCGGCCGACGACGCGCTTGGCATACTGCACCGGGATGCGGCGCTCGGCCTGCGAGACGAACACAATGAAAACGATCACGGCAAGCATCGCGATGACGATGAGCAGCGCCCAATACCAGAAGGTCGAGAAGCTGAGCTTCAGCTCCTGATAGATCGGCAGGAAGATGCCCTGCGGGATTCTTGCAATGATGTTGGCAAACAGGATCATGGAGATGCCGTTGCCGATGCCGAACTCGGTGATCTGGTCACCCAGCCAGGTAACGAGGGTCGCACCGGCGGTGAAGGTGAGGATGATCACGATCGCGGGCAGCACGCCGGTCTGCGTGAGCAGCTGGTTGCTGTACTGCGAATTGTAGTTGACGAGCATCATATAGTAGGCGAAGCCCATCAGGACACCCAGACCGACGGTCGTATAGCGGGTGATCTTGCTGAGGGTCTTCTTTCCGGCCTCGCCGCCCTCCTTGCTCAGACGTTCCAGAGCGGGGATGGCGATGGTGAGAAGCTGGATGATGATGGAGGCGTTGATCGCCGGCTGGATGCCCAGCGCGAAGATCGTCGCCATGGAGAAGGCGCCGCCCGACATCATGTTCATCAGGCCGAGGATCGTGTTGCTGAGCTGCTGCTCAAACATCAGCGACATCTGCTCGACATTGACGAACGGGACGGGGATGACGTTTCCGATGCGGTAAAGCAGGATGATGAGCAGGGTAAAGAGCAGCTTCTTGCGAAGGTCTGCAATCTTCCATGCGTTACGAAGTGTCGTAAGCACTTACACCACCTCAGCCTTTCCGCCTGCCTCCTCGATCTTAGCCTTTGCGCCTTCGGAGAACTTGGCCGCCTTGACGGTGACCTTCTTGGTCAGTTCGCCGTTGGAGAGTACCTTCACGCCGTACTTGCAGTTGCGGATGATGCCCTTTTCAAGCAGAGCCGCAGCATCGACGGTAGCGCCGTCTTCAAATACGTTGAACGCGCTCAGTTTGACCTCGGTGAGGGGCTTTGCAAAGATGTTGTTGAAGCCGCGCTTCGGGATGCGGCGTGCCAGAGGCATCTGGCCGCCTTCGAAGCCGATGCGGACCTTGCCGCCGGAGCGAGCCTTCTGGCCCTTGTGACCGCGGCCGGCGGTCTTGCCGTTACCGGTTCCGGTGCCGCGGCCCTTGCGCTTGGCGACCTGGGTAGAACCCAGAACGGGAGCAAGTTCATGAAGTTCCATTCTTGTCTCCTCCTTATTCTACTTCGGTGACCTCGAGCAGATAGCCGATCTTGGCGATCTTGCCGCGGGTCTGTTCATTGTCGGGCTGGACGGTCTCCTGGCCGATCTTGCGAAGGCCGAGGGATTCCGCCGTGGCAATGTGCTTCTGGATACGACCGGAAATGCTCTTGACGAGCTTGATCTTCAACTGTGCCATGTTCGTATCCTCCTTAACCGATGATTTCTTCCACGCTCTTGCCGCGGATGCGAGCGACCTCTTCCGGTCCGCGCAGGCTCAGCAGACCCTGCATGGTCGCCTTGACGACGTTCTGCGGGTTGTTGGAGCGAAGGCACTTGGTACGAATGTTGGTGATGCCGACTGCTTCCATGACAGCACGGACCGCGCCGCCGGCGATGACGCCGGTACCGACGGAGGCGGGCTTCATGAGGACGCTGCCGGCGCCGTAGATGCCGATGACCTCGTGGGGGATCGTCGTGCCGCTCAGAGTGACCTTATGCAGGTTCTTCTTCGCGTTGGCGATGCCCTTGAGGATGGCTTCGGAAACCTCCGCCGCCTTGCCGAGGCCGTAGCCCACGGTGCCCTTGCCGTCGCCGACAACGACCAGTGCGGAGAATTTCATAACGCGGCCGCCCTTAACCGTCTTGCTGACACGGTTGAGGTAAACGACACGCTCAATCATTTCGGGAGCATTGTCCTTTTCAGGTGCTCTGTTATAAGCCATTTCTCGTTCCTCCTCTTAGAATTTGAGTCCGCCTTCGCGGGCGCCGTCGGCAAGAGCTGCGACACGGCCGTGATAGATATAACCGCCACGGTCAAACACAACCTCTTCAATGCCCTTGGCCTTCGCGCGTTCGGCGAGCTTCAGGCCGACCTTCTTGGCAGCCTCGCAGTTGCCGGTCGCGCCGTCAAACTCTTTTTCCACAGTGGACGCGGAAACGAGCGTGACTCCGTTGACATCATCAATGATCTGTGCATAGATGTTTGCGTTGCTTCTGAAAACATTCAGGCGGGGTCTGCACGGTGTGCCGGAGATCTTACCGCGCACGCGAACATGACGATGCAGTCGCATTGCTTTCTTATCGGTCTTCTTAATCATTTACGCACACCTCCTATTATTTCTTACCGCCGGCCTTGCCTTCTTTGCGGCGAATGACCTCGGTCGTATACTTAATGCCCTTGCCCTTATAGGGTTCCGGGGGTCTCTTTCCACGGACGTTTGCAGCAAACTGTCCGACCTTCTGCTTGTCGATGCCGTTGACGACGATCTTGTTCGGCGCCGGAACCTCGACGGTGATGCCGTCAGGCTCTTCCATGGTGACCGGATGCGAATAGCCGACGTTCAGGACGAGCTTATTGCCCTCCTTGGAGGCACGGTAACCGACGCCGTTGACCTCAAGCTCCTTGCTGAAGCCCTTTTCGACGCCGACGACCATGTTGTGCAGAAGCGTGCGGGTCAGGCCGTGCAGGCTCTTGTTTTCATGCTCGTCATTCGGACGGCAGACGGTGAGCACCGCGCCATCCTGCTTGATGATCATATCATGATGGAATTTGCTGGTCAGTGTACCCTTCGGGCCCTTGACGGTGACGAGGTTGCCCTCTGCGACGGTCACTTCGACGCCGGCCGGTACAGTGATAGGCATTTTACCGATTCTGGACATAAAATGTTACCTCCTTACCAGACGAACGCAAGGACCTCGCCGCCGACGTGCGCAGCGCGCGCAGCCTTGTCGGTCATGACGCCCTTGGATGTGGAAATGATGGCGATTCCGAGGCCGCGAAGAACCTTCGGAAGCTCCTCAGCGCCGGCATAGACACGCAGGCCGGGCTTGGAAACGCGGCGAAGACCGGAAATGACCTTCTCCTTGTTGCCGAGATACTTCAGGGTGATGTGGATCATACCCTGCTTGCCGTCCTCTTCGACGGAATAGGCCTTGATGTAGCCCTCGTCGAGCAGGATCTTGGCGATGTCCTTCTTCAGGTTCGAAGCGGGGACATCGACGGTGTTGTGCTTTGCAGAATTCGCGTTCCGGATGCGGGTCAGCATATCTGCAACGGGATCGGTGATTTGCATGTGATGTTACCTCCTTTAGAAGTTACGGGCTAAACCCGTTAAGACGCCAGAGTATCAGAGGAATGCAGGCCGTGAGCGGCCCCATTTTCCTCTGACTTCTGATGCCTGTTTTACATTTGGATCACACAGTGTGTGAATGGTGGACGATTACCAGCTTGCCTTGCGGACGCCGGGGATCTCGCCCTTGTACGCCAGCTCACGGAAGCAGATACGGCAAACGCCGAAATCACGCAGGTAAGCATGGGGTCTGCCGCAGATCTTGCAGCGGTTGTAGCGGCGGCTGGAGAACTTATTCCCGGCCTGCTGCTTGAGAATCATCGCTTTTCTTGCCATTTCGTCTTCCTCCTTAAGCGTGGAACGGAGCGCCGACCATGGTCAGCAGTTCCTTGGCTTCCTCGTCGGTATTGGCGGTGGTGCAGATGCAGATGTCCATGCCGCGGATCTTGTCGACCTTGTCATACTCGATTTCGGGGAAGATGAGCTGTTCCTTCAGACCCATGGCATAGTTGCCGTGGCCGTCGAAGGAGTTGGGGTTGATGCCGCGGAAGTCGCGGACACGGGGCAGCGCCACGTTGAACAGACGGTCCAGGAATTCCCACATCTTCGCGCCGCGCAGCGTGACCTTCACGCCGACGGTCTCGCCCTCACGAACCTTGAAGTTCGCGACGGACTTGCGGGCCTTGGTGGTGATGGGCTTCTGGCCGGTGATGGTGGCGATGTCCTTGCAGATGGCCTCGATCTCCTTGGCGTTGTTCTTGCTCTCGCCGCAGCCGACGTTCACAATGACCTTCGCGATCTGAGGGATCTGCATGACGCTCTTGTACTGGAATTTCTTCATCAGAGCAGGAGCGATCTCTTCATTGTATTTCACTTGCAGTCTTGCCATTGATTCGTTCCTCCTCCTTAGATTTCCTTGCCGCACTTCTTGCAGACGCGAACCTTCTTGTCGCCGTCCACATTGAAGCCGACGCGCACGCCCTTGCCGCACTTGGAGCAGAAGAGCTGCACCTTGTCGACGCGGATCGGGATCTCGCGCTTGATGATGCCGGAGGCATCGTTCTGCTTGCGCGCCTTGACATGGCAGGTCGCAACATTGACGCCCTCGACAATGACCTTGTTCTCCTTGGGCATGGCCGCGATGACCTTGCCCTTCTTGCCCTTGGACTTGCCGGACAGGACAATAACGGTGTCGTTCTTTTTAATGTTCATATTCGACGTCCCCCTATTAAATGACTTCCGGAGCCAGAGAGAGGATCTTCATGTATTCCTTGTCACGAAGCTCTCTTGCCACCGGCCCAAAAATACGGGTGCCGCGGGGATTCTTGTCCTCCTTGATGAGGACGGCCGCGTTCTCGTCGAAACGGACGTAGGTGCCGTCGGCGCGGCGGACGCCCTTTGCGGAGCGGACGATGACAGCGCGGACGACCTCGCCCTTCTTCACCGTGCCGTTCGGAGCGGCCTTGCGGACGGAGGCGACGATGACGTCGCCGATGTTGCCGAACTTACGCTTGGAGCCACCGAGCACGAGGATGCACTTGATCTCCTTCGCACCGGTGTTGTCGGCAACCTTCAGATAACTTTCCTGTTGAATCATGTGTTCCCGACCTCCTTATTCAGCCTTCTTGATGATTTCGACGAGGCGCCATCTCTTGTCCTTGGACAGGGGGCGGCACTCCATCACCTTCACGGTGTCGCCGATGCCGCACTCGTTGTTCTCGTCGTGCGCCTTCAGCTTGTAGGTTCTCTTCACGATCTTCTTGTACAGCTTGTGCTGCACGCTATCCTCAATTGCAACCACGATGGTCTTGTCCATCTTATCGGAGACGACCTGACCAATTCTGGTTTTGCGGAAAG
>OIYG01000239.1_pt1 | contig 58889 bp, 53 predicted proteins | sample 1587861 | NCBI WGS metagenome assembly OIYG01 (sample SAMN03283272) | human gut metagenome | biome: human-associated habitat; material: feces | host: Homo sapiens | place: Peru | collected 2012
CCCCTGTATTCAAAGGACTGTCAATCTTGACTGACTCCATGATCTCATATCCTTCCAACAAGCTATGCACCTTTAATTTGAAAGGTACTCTAAACACAATAGAGCAAGTCACAGATGTACCATCTTTACTATCTGTATATTTCTTATATCCTTTGACTCTCATTCCTTTTATAATGACTTCAGGCTTATATATATTGGTATTAGCAGAAGACTTTTTATCAAACTCTTTGTATTTCAATTCATATTTATAGATATAATCTTCGATTCCCATATCCCCCGCGCCTCCGTTCTTTTTATTTTAATAACCTGAATGTCTGAATTTATGTACTGTGTTTGAAACTTAAGTGACCTTAAATTCCCAACACAGTGCACAAACAATCATATAACTGTCTGCACACTGTCAAGAGGAGAAAAACATGTATGAAATATTGTAAAAGTGCAAATGCACTATTTACCAATGTCTTTACTGGTGTCATCAAGCTTTTGTGAACCAAAATAAAAGCCGATCACCATTGTATAAACTGCTAAATATTCCTGAGGAATGCAACCATCCAAACTTAACCTAGCAAACACACCTGTTAAAATGAGTGTGACAATTGTTTTTACTGTTAATAAATTTCCTAATCTATGTACTATATTTTTCATTTCCAATGCCTCCTATCTTTTTCGCAGTGCATCCCCTACTGTATATCATCTTTGACATTAAACACCTATAAACAATTTTGCACATGCAACTATAACACCCACCAACACACCACTAAGCACTCCCCACATTTTAGTGTTCACTGACTTAAGTTGATCAATTGAAGCCTCATGCTCAATCAATTTCTTTTCCAATGTCTCTACCTTAGGTACAACATTCTTCAGTGATGCAAATTCACTTTTTATAACTGCTACATCCTGTTTAATTTCCTGTAATGCCTCATAAAGCTTATCACTATCCATTACTGCACCTCCCTAGCTGACCAATGAATATCCTGCAAAACAACCGTTAAATATATCAATACTAATGCCATTCACTTTCTTACCAATGATACTGTCAGAAGTATTAAAGCTCATACTTAAACCACCACCATCAGAGAATGACTTAATACCTTTATTTATCATGTTCATCTCTTCTGTATCACTGTATACCAGCTCTCTTAATGCAATAAGAATAATACCCTCTTTAATTTCATCAGGACAATTAAGTGTATGAACACCGAACAAGGAAGACACATCTCTCGGAAACTGCATCTTTTGAAACTTGTCTACTTTCCTACCAACATACAACATGCTATCTCTGTCAACTAACCTAGTACTCTTAATAATTGCCACTGCTTTATCATCTTCACTCAAAGCCTCCCAAGCTTTTCTCTCAGGAGTTGCACTAACATAAGTACTGTTTATATACTCATTTACCTCGTCCATAGTCATGTAACTATTGTATCCAACCTTTAATTCCATGCTTATTCCTCCCCACTTGTAAGTGTATAATTTTTTGTACCTGCCACACTTTTATCATCCTCTGTAAGTGCATCATAAACTACCTTGCTGAACTTAATAATTCTTGTCTGTCCAGAACTATTACTGCCTAGAGAACTTAAAAACTCTGAACCCTTGAAAACATCAGATGCTGAAAGATCAAGACTCAATGTCTTTACACTTTCATCACTGCAAATTGCCCCAGAGGTCACTATAGAAACCAGACTACTACAATCTGCAAAAGGCTGATCCTCCCAAAACTCTGTGTCCTCCATATTTATCTTTGCACTCTTTAATAAACTACAACCAGCAAACAAACCATCCATGCAACTCGGATATAAGTCTATATCTACTGTCTCCAGACTTGCACAACCCTCAAAAGCATATGAAACATCCCCACAAGCAGTGAAGTTCTCATTCATTTTCACTGTCTTTAAGTTCTTACTATTCCAGCAAAAACTACCCATATTGACCAACTTATCACTATCAAAGTTGACACCACTCAAATCCAAGTCTACCAACATTCCATCCACTGTCTTGTTATTAAATTTCTGAAACATTTCATAAACAGATGTAACGTTGCTGAAATTACCTGTGAGTGTAATGTCCTTAATGCCATTCCAATTCATAAACCTCTTTGCAAGTGTCGTGATCTTTCCATCTGTGTTATCTGATATGCTCACACTAAACATACCCACATTACTCTCTTTTTTACCATCAATAAATTCTGCCGTGCCACCATCTGAAAGTGTCACTGTATATTTAGCCCTTAAAAGCTTATTATCACTGTATACTGTTGACGAAACCTTAGTACCATCACTATTCTCAAATGTCATTTCATATCCCCTATTTGTATCACTGAAATCCAAGTCACTAAATGTAACTGTATTCCCTGAAATAACACCTGTATAATGTGTACTGCTCATTTCATCAATACTTAAACTTGCTACTGTATCCTCCAAACTATCTGTGTATGTCAACTCAACTGTAACGCTCTTTATTTTATTTGTTGTCTCTGTGTCAAACATACTGTAATTTCTAGGTGAACTAATATATATAGAATCTCCACCCCTGTCACTTGAATAGTGTATATTTATTTCACCACTGTCACTGTCATCATCATCGTTATCATCACCACTGCCTGTGGTTATATTATTTATTGCATCAGCATAAGTTGACCTGTCATCCTCTGTTGGCTCCTGTCCCTTATTCAAAATAGCATTGTATATATCATTAAAATTAGTGTTGTCCTCACTAATCTTGCTTTCTAATTCATCTAACTGTGTACCTATATTTTTTATTGTTTGTCCATAACTATCTGCTGTCAGATTACTACAATCAATCCCTATATTTGCAAAAGCCTCCAATATATTATTGAAAGCATTACACACATTCTGTAATGTTATCTCTATATCATAACCATTATCTTGTAATATTTCTGACATGCTCTTACCCCCAATACCTAGTGAAAAGAGGACACCTTTAGGTGTCCTCACATCATTCAATTAAGCACTTTCTTTCACTTTATTTGTCTTTGTTTCATCCCCAATGGTGACATCTCCTGACGAGGAATCATCTGCAGATGATCCCCCACCACCATCAGGAGTCTCTATTCCCCCACCTTTACTAAACAACGAGATGCACATTCAACTGAACAAGGTACAGGTGCACAAACCATTTCATTAGAACCATTGAACACCCTGTCATTTGTCTTGTTCATATCAGGCACAACAGGATCAAAAATGCTACCATCCTTTGTAATGATAGCCAGACCAGTTTTATCCTTTGCAGATCTGATAAAATAGAATGGAATACCCTTAGCCAGCACTGTAGAGTCAAAATAATTGTCAGGCAGGGCACATGTTGAAATACCCATAAAGTCTGTATACTCTACATCTCCAACTGTAATGTACTTAATACCCACATTAGTGATCTGATTATAAGCCTGTACCAGCTCCAAACCAGCCATTGTAGTGAAAAGCACGTTAGGCTTATTTACACCCATTCCATTGATTGCTTTCCTTAAATGGTTACCAAACTTAAGAGCAGTTGCACTATCTACAACACCGCCTGTCAAGGTCAGAACTGTCTTGACTGAATAATCCGGGCTCCGTGTCCCTGCTGTCCGGACTCAGGAAACCGTAAATCCGTTTTTGAGGAAACCACCATTCCGGTGGTGGAAACCTTTATTCTATATCCTTAGAATGTAATCATGCACCAAATGGTGTAAATACATTTTAAGGAGGTCACAGTCATGACCAAATATCGAGAGATTCTCAGACTTAAAAGCCTGAATCTCAGTCAGCAAAACATTGCTAACAGCTGCAATGTATCAAAAAAGACAGTAAACCGTGTCTTAAAGCGTGCAGAAGAACTGGGTATTTCCTGGCCGCTTGCAGAAAATGACACGGATGCTGCCCTTGCAGAAAAATTTTTCCCTTCTGCAAAGCAAACCACATCCACTAAGCGGATGCCGGACTATGATTACATCCGTAAGGAGCTACTCCGTAATGGAGTCACTAAAAAGCTCCTGTGGACAGAATACATGGAAGACTGCCGTGCCAATGGCGATGAACCGCTCATGTATTCACAATTCTGCTATCACATCCAACAGGATGAGCAAAAGCGACGTGCTACCATGCATATCAACCGCAAACCCGGTGAACAGGTGGAAGTTGACTGGGCGGGTGATCCTGCAACAATCATTGATCCTGATACCGGAGAGATTATCAAAACCTATCTATTTGTTGGTGTGATGACATACAGTCAGTATGCGTATGTAGAAGCATTTCTGGATATGAAACAAAAATCATGGATCACTGCTCATGTCCATATGTACGAGTTCTTTGGCGGTGTTGCCAGAATTCTCGTGCCAGATAACTGCAAGACAGCAGTTGTTCATAATGGCGGATGGAAAGACCAGCAGATCAATGAGACCTATCAGGAACTGGCTGAGCATTATGGCACTGCTATTATTCCGGCGCGTGTCAGGGCTCCCAAGGATAAGCCGAATGCTGAAGGGACGGTAGGAAATATCTCTACCTGGATTACAGCAGCCCTTCGAAATGAACAGTTCTTTTCCCTTGCCGAATTGAATCGTGCAATCAGAGAAAAGCTTGAGCAGTTCAACCAAAGGCTCTTTCAAAAGAAAGAGGGAAGCCGGCTCAGTTTATTCCTTGAAGATGAAAAGCCATTACTGGCACCGTTACCCGCTTCCCGTTTTGAACTGAGCGACTGGAAAACAGCCACCGTTCAGTTTAATTATCACATATCTGTGGACGGAATGCTATACTCAGTTCCTTATGAATACATCAAAAAGAAAGTTGATGTAAAAGTAACAGATACCACCATTGAAATTTTTTACAACCATAACCGAATTGCCTCCCACCGCCGTCTGAAAGGACGACCTGGAAAGTACAGCACTGTCACGGAACATATGCCGGAAGACCATCAGAAATATCTGGAATGGAACGGCGACCGATTCCGCAAATGGGCTGAGCGGATTGGGATAAACACGTACACTGTGGTCAATGCGATACTAACCTCCAAACGTGTGGAACAACAAACTTACCGAAGTTGTATGGGACTTCTGAAGCTTACGGATAAATATTCAGAAGCTATGTTGGAAGCAGCCTGCAAAAAGGCGTTATCCTATACAGCATCGCCAAGTTACAAGAGTATCAAAAACATCCTTGTAACAGGTTCTGTAAAACAGGAATCAAATGCATCGGATTCCAAGACCACACACAAAGCACGCGGCATCACAAGAGGTGCTGACTACTATCGGAGGTAATCACATATGACAAATCAGAGTACAATAGATAAATTAATTGAGATGCGTCTTACATCAATGGCAGATGCATTTCGCAACCAACTCAATGATCCTGAATTTAAGGAAGTTGCATTTGAAGATCGTTTTGGGATGCTGGTAGATATTGAATACAGCAACCGTAAGAACAACCGCCTGAAACGACTGATTCATAATGCCGGATTCGACCAACCGGAAGCAAATATCATGGATATCAATTATACTTCCGGACGTAAACTTAATAAAAACCTCATTAGCAGGCTTGCTACCTGCGAGTATATATCGGAACACCGGAATCTCTTTATTACCGGTGCAACAGGCTGTGGAAAAACCTATATGGCTTGTGCTTTTGGCATGGAAGCATGTAAACGGTATTTCAATACCAAGTATATCCGCCTTCCAGATCTGCTTATTGATCTTGAGATTGCACGGTCAGAAGGAAATTATCGAAAAGTTCTTGCCAAATATGCCAATCCACTGGTGCTTATTCTTGATGAGTGGCTTCTTTTGAAACCTACTGAAATCGAGCAAAAGGACATTTTTGAACTTTTGCATCGGAGACGCAAGAAATCATCTACGATTTTCTGCTCTCAGTATAGATTCGAAGAATGGTATGATCAGCTTGGTGGTGACGACAGTCCATTGGCCGATGCGATCATTGATCGAATCGCACATGACAGCTACAGGATCAATATCACAAGCATTGATGCTGAGCATGATATCTCTATGAGAGAAGTGTATGGCTTGGATAAAATGTTACGCGAGTAAACTCGCATAAGCGGTTCCCGCATTACCGGACAGACGGTTTCCCGTCTGCCGGATTTGCGGTGTTACCGCACGGGAATATTCACTTGACATCCATACCAGATAATGCATTACCTTCATCAAAGTAATAGTCCAGACCATTCCAATCAAGGTCAGCTGTACCTTTCTTACCCTTAAATAAATTAAGCATAAGCTCCTGACATACAGAGTATGTTGCATCATTCATATTGTCACTTAACACTGCATTGTACTCATTTGCAGACTTAACTTGTCTACGGTCAATACTAAATGTAGAGTTGAGAGCAGACATTTCAATAGTCTCTGTCTTTCTTACTACATTCAAAGGCTGTCCTTCTACACCAAGCTTACGTGCTTGTGCACCTGTAAGTCCATCAATGTAACTTACCTTAACTAACTCTGCCCCATCTACACCAGCAGGGTCAATGTCACTAGGTTTACCAAATGTTAACAGGTTAAACCCAGGCACCATATTAGCCTTTCTGTATGCAAGATGCATTCTTGCCTCCTGTTTACCATCAAATCTTTCTGAGCTAGTATACTCAGACAACTGCTTAAATGCCATATTCTTACCTCCTTATTCAGCTGATCCATATGCCATAGCAATAATTTCATCTTCTGTCATTGCTGTACTCTTTTCAGCAGAGACAGGATTAAACCCCTCCAGCATAGGATTACTCTTTACACCCTTTTGCACATTTTTAGTGTCCTTATCTGCAACAAACATTCCAGCCTTAGATGCCTTCAAATTTGTAAATGCATTCTCAATCTCTTTACTCATGTTCTCATCATTGACAACCTTGCTGAAATCTCCCAGCTTAAGTGCATCATCTACACTCCAACCGTCAGCAAATTTAACCCCAGATGCATATTTACTAATAGCATCATTTACTGCACGCTTATCATCCTCTGCCTTACGTGTAGCCAGCTCTAACTTACGTGCATCATTTCTCTCCTTGAAAAAAGCCTTCATGTCCTCATCCTCAATATTTGTAAGGTCATAGAAGCCCTTTTTATCTACTTTCGGAGCCTTAAAACCCATCTTATTGTCCTCCTTTTCTTCAGCTGTAGGCACATCATTTTTAGTGTCTTTTCCACTATCCTTAGTGTCCACACCCTCTTTATCCTTTTTAATTTCAATTACTTTCTTTTCTACATCTAATGTCTCTTTTGATGTAGAATCAATTTCATCATCCATGTTAATACCTAATTTCTTAAAGATATCACTCCACTTCATTTTGTCCTTCCTCCTTTATTTCTTTGCCAGAATTTTCTTTTTCATTGTCCTTATCTTTATCATCTTTATTATCAATTTTCTCAATCTGCTTGCTATCACTGTCTGCCTCCTTGACAATCTGTGTATCATTATTAGCAAGCTGATCATTATTACCTGAATTTTCAAGCTCTATCTGTCTTTCCTCTGCCTCACTCTGCTCTCTAGTGTAACCATAATATTTCTCCCTCAGAGTTGCCCTGCTCAATATCTTATTACTTACTGCTTTCTCACAAACATTCATGATTGTCATACCATCATCCGCACGACCAACATTAAAGTCTAATGTAAGTTCCTCTTTTGCTATGTTTATCCCATTTAATCTACAAAGCACATATAAACTATCCTTAAATGCTCCCATCATTTCTGTTATAAGTCTGTTTCCTTTATCAATAGCAGACTTAATCAAATTGTTAATGCTCTCTTCACTCGGATTTCCTGAATATTGACCAGACAAATAAGACCTACTTAATTCAGACAGCTCATAAATCAAATCCCTCAATGTCTCTACTAAAGTCTCACTTGCCTCCAATTTATACTCAGGTGCTATAAACTCAGGCTTAACGCCACCACTGTCTCTCTGAATCATTATCTTATTGTCTATCAACTTAACAGAACGTTCACCTGTTGCCTGATCTGTCTGCACAGCACTTGCACCAAGTACCAAAAAAGGATTCTGTAAGTTATTCAGACCATGGTACTCACTTGACAATCTCTGCTCTACAGCAAATACCACATCCTCTATATCACAATATAATGACTCCCCATAAACACCATCACTTTCCTGATTGATTGTCAGCCATTGCACAAGCTCACAATCATCAACACCAGTGTCATACCACACACCTGTCTTAGGTATTATTCTATCCTTATATGTATAGTCCACTGCTGAACCAACTGTTCCAAACCTACTGTACCCACTAAACAATCTGACCTGCTCAAACACTCTACCCTTAAAGTTAATTTCAAACCTTATATGTGTAATATGCTTAACACCCCTGTCACTTGTATATAAGAACTCATACATTACATAGCCCAGTACATTTTCCACATCATGCTCATCCACAACCTTAAAACAATTTAGAGGAGAAAATGCACTAATACCGCCAGCATATGTCTTTATACATGCATCACCATAAATAGTTGCTTTCTTAAAAGCACTCCTAATGTCATTACACCAATTTGTACTCTCAACCAACCTGTTTATCTTTTTATCTCGTGTTATATTTCCAGACCTTATTGTTATGTTATTATTAAACACAAGATCACCCATTTTATTTGTAAGTAACTTGAAATAATTAGTGCTAATTGTCTTATAATTCAATGTTGTGTTGACCCCATTTTCTATGCCAATCAAGCACTTACCATCAGCGTATTGACCACTAAACTCCTTTGCCCTCCATCTATACACAGAGTTCCTTTGTCTAATTTCCTTGCTCGGAAATAATGAACCACTATTCATAAATGAAAAGTCTGTATCATAATCTCCCTTGCTCATTTTTCTAAACACATCACAAGGTATACTGATCTCATAATTTGTACCCACTGTTTATACCTCCTATCTATTGTCATAGCCATCATAAGCAATTGTATCTACCAGAGAATATATTGTTGCGTCAATTAAATGATCATTTCCATCAGGCAATATACATGTAACATTATCTTCCTTATCCAACTTATAACTGTACTTACTAAACTGATCCCATGCAATCGGATCATGTGCAGGGTCAATGTATATATGATTCAGACCTTGTAAAAAAGTCACTGATCTCTGCTTACTATACTGATACCCTTCCTTTGCACTGTAGACCAGCCTCCTACTACCAACTGCCTCAATAATAGACTGAATGGTATTCTTAACAATACCATCACCAAATATACAATCATATCTTGTATTACACATCTCTACTATTGCATCTGCCACATTCATGTAAATGTCCTTCATTACAACATCATTGTCAGAGTTAGCGCTACCAATGTTACCCACTATTTGTTTACTGTTTAGTATGTACAAGTCCCTTCTATCAGGTACCCATAAACACTTAACTAATGCATAAGGGTCTTTACCACCATTACTCACATCAAACCCATACTTAAACAACACTGACCTTACCTTATCTGAAATGTCAGGGTCATATTTCCACCTTGTAACATTCCAAAATATCTGTGCATCTCCTGCAACAACTGCTCCTAAATAGTTCCAATTGTAGAACTTAGGATTGCTCTCTTTTGCCTCCATTGCAGATCCGTATATTCCATCTGACACCCAATCACTATGACCTGTCCTTATCAAGTCCTCCATTGTACTGTGACATATTACTGTGTTTTTATCCTTAATCACACCATTCTTTTCAAATTTGAAAAGTCTAATACCTATGTCTGTCTTATAACCAAGTGCTTTACCTACAGGTGCATCAAATTTCTCATTTACCCAACTACTTGCATCTCTCGGAGGGTTATATGTCAATATCACACAGCTAGGCTCATTCAACCTATCACAAGTATCTATGATAGCCTGAACGATATCCCAATTCTTAAACCTGTTTGCCTCTTCAAGCCATATGTATTTGAAACCCTCACCTGTCCTACTTTTCAAACCCTTTGTCTGTTGAATATCATCACAGCCACTAAACCTAATACTTACGTCTGTCTCATTACCATCATTGTCAAGTAACACATACTCATATGGTGATTTCTTTAATTTCCAATACTTATTTACTTTTAGATTGTTAATACAAAATGTGAAATTGTCCACAATCTTTGAACCTAAGTCACTCTTATATTGCATCAGACAACATGCGCTCTTTTTACTGCTCATTACACCAAGAACTATTGCCTCCCCAACCACAACTGACTTGCCGGAATATCTACCACCACGCAGAACAAACATATAATGAGTGCAATTAACTATCCAAGCAAAGATCTTTTTGAAATTATCAGAGACTAAGCTATCTAGTTTAATGTGCATACATCATCACCATCCTTAAGCCACTCTGATAAACTACCAGCATCCACAATTACACTATTGTCTACACTGCCCTTATCAAGCTCTTTATTCACTGCCTCATATTTCTTTATCTTGTCATATGCGCTTATTACTGTCTTATCATCTATATCATCCTTACCCAACAACTGATATAAACGTGACTCTGCTAAACCAACAAGCTCAGACTGATTAAAGAACCATGCATCACTCCACTCTTGCACTGAATTTACTATTTTTGAAACGTTCCCACTATACATTTCCTCTTCATCAAATATATAGCCAAACCTCTCATGCAACACATCATTATATAAGTCCATATAACTTGCAGTAGGGTTCTCTTTCTTATATGAAAGTATTGCCCCAGCGACCTTATGAAACACACCTGCCTGCACTGCCTTAACTGAATAACTTGTACGACCTTTTGCTTTCTCATAAGGGTCTGCACCTTTTCTAATTGCATCCAGTCTTTTACTCTTGTACACATTTTCATTAGGAACAACAGCCAAATTATGCAACTGTGCCTGTGTCTTTGCTCTTGCTTTTTTTCTCTCTGCTCTACTCACTGCTACTCTCACCCCCAAAATAAACAAAAACAATTTATATTATTTCTCTACAATAAATGCATCTAACACAGGCACACACCATTTTCACACCTATGTCCACCTAAATGCCCCAATGTGAGGTAAAAATATAGAGGAGTACAAAAATAACAACATGTCACTTTGACATGTCTATCCAATTTTATATAATGATTATTCAGGGGTTTATCCATAGAGTAATTTACCCACCCCATGTAACATGCTTGCTATTGAATTGAAAGGAAATTATCTAAAAATGCTGATTAGAATTGACATACTGTACACAATGAAAATTGAAATGCTTACATTATCATGTCAAAATACTGCATAATGTATATTTTTCAATATCCATTGCACATCTTACTAAAATAAAGTATCCCAGAAATGCATATAATTTTCCAAATTTTACACTTTTTATATACCCAAGTGATCAATTTCAAAGAAATGTAAAAGAAAAGGAGGGCGAAGCCCTCCTTACAATGTAACTTATCGTATTTCAATATCATCTTCTTTATAACATATTGCTATTTTTTCACTTATAAAGTCTAGCCTAACCCACTTAACAAATGATCTTTTCCACCTATCGTATCTATATAGGTATTTATCTTTAAACAATACGCCTTTATCCTTTACTACACAAGTTCCATACTCTTCTGTTGTGTACTCCTCTACATACTCCTCCTTGTATAATTGTCTAAACAGATTGTACATTCCCTTATAGCCAATTGCACACATATTTTCTGAATTGTCTTTTTCTTCATAATAATAAGTATTTTTTAATTCTAATATGTGTATACCTTTCTGCCCTTCTGTCTTTTCACCTCTACTAACACTCAAAAAAGATGTTCTGTCATTACAATATGCATCTCGAAAGTATATATCAATGTCACTATCAATACTAAACTTCAACCAACTATCAAAAATACCTACCAAATAATCAGGCTCATCCCACCTAACAAAATAAGATATTCTTATATTGTTATCCAACATTTTATATACACTCATTTGATCAACTGCATCCTGTAGAGTACCACGTATAAGATCTAATTCCCTCCCACTCTTATCCATTGTAATAAAATCCCCATAAACTTTACTATAGTCCATTTAACTGTCCTCCGTTTATTTTATCTGTCCTACTTAATCTTGTACCTTATACCCATCTTTTCTGCATCAATAAACTCTATCTGTGCAACATTCTCTAATTCATCTGTATATTTATTCCTTCTCTGTAAGTATACATTATCAAGAATTATTCCACAAGTACCTATGTCCTTATTATCTTTTTTAACTGCTAAAAACCCACTGTGTAATGCTATCTTAAAATTACCACCTTCTTTTATAATGTATTCTCTTGAAGGTGTCCTGTTCTTTCTGAACTCTGCACTCATCAAATACAAGTACAATGCCTCAGCCTCATCTTTCCTATCTTTTAGAAAAGGACATACCACTGTCTCACTGTCTGTCACAAGAGAAGACCAAGCCCAACTATCTTTACTATCCCAATCTAAAACATAATCAAAATACACATCTCCCACATACATAAGACTATCTAGCCACTCTCTTACAGACCCAAAATTTTGTAATGCATCATCATTTGCTCCAGCAGGTCTAGTTACTATATAAATGTCTAAATCCTCTCTATCTAACAAAATTTCAAAGTATCTAGCCTGTGCGTCAGGGAGACTCTTAAAAGCCTCACTGACCTTATCATATACTACATGATATTCTTTATTAAACATAATCTCTTTACCTTTCTCACCAATGACATCAAACTGACAGAAATTGCTATCTGCACTATATTCATTTTCCAACACTAATGCTTTTGCAGGACTAAACTTAACCAATGCATCATAATCTACAGGTAACTCACTTCTTTCAAGATTCCATCTCTGTACCTCTGCATTTACACCTAACATCTTGAAAGTATCTACTCTTTCTAGTGCCTCTTGTTCATTATCATATATCTCATACTCATGAACACCTGATCTATAATCAGTGACTACAATGTAATTCTTAAATTTCATAAAGATTACCTCCCTAACTAATGCATCATAATCTACAGTTAACTCATTTCTTGCAATATTTCAGAAACAGTACTGCAATTACCTATTACATCCCAAGCACTTCTAGGTATAAATATATCTAACATACCTACATATGCACCTAGACTTTCTCTCTCCATGTCTATTTCTGATCTTCTTTGAAGTAGTGAAGGTCTGTGCATTATCATATCTATAAACTCATCAAAACTCACAGGTAACTCGGTTCTTTCGAAAGAAGTCCTCAGTACTTCTGTCTCTCTGTCAAGCATCCTAAGTACATCTACTCTTTCATGTGCATCTTCTTCATTATCGTATAGTTCATATATTTTATCCCTTGTCCCTTTAGAACTAATCACAATATAACTCCTACACCTTAGACAGTTTAGAAATGCATCATAATTCTCAGGAAAGAAATGATCTATAATCCCTCTACTTTCCATAAATATTATAAGCTCCCTAATTTTCATAGAGACCACCTACCTTTATTACTGTGCACTCATTAGATCATCAATGACTGATGATTGACTACTGTTGATCTGTACCTGTATATTTCTAACAAAATCAATGATCTGATCCTTAAATACAAAGTAACCAACCAAAACAACTACAACCAAAACTAATAAAATTAAACCTTTCTTACTCATAATGCTTTCCTCCATTCTCTAATGCATATCTACAATAATTTCTTTTATATTTAATTAAATATTAAATACACTATTTATTCACATATATGTATGTGGACAGGTATATCAAAATTGACACCCTGTCCACCTTTTATTTCACTGTCCTCTATTTACTTAACTTTGTACACAACCACTCGTTATAGTCACTCAATGATTTCCTTATGTACATATAAACATCAATTAAGAACTCATTTAATTCTGTATCTGACTCTAGCACTATATCCAATGTATCAGCCCTTCTATAACAAGGAACCATATCATCAAATAGTGACCAGACACTATTTATTCTCTGTACATCCACCACCCCATATGTATTTAGCTCATCTCTCATGCTCTGCAACAAAAGTGTCAGTGCTTTTAACATTCTTATATGTTTACCTATCTCTTTATCCTGACCATTTTTCATTTTGTCTAGTGCAAGACTTATCTCCAAAATGCAAACATTTATATCTCTTTCAACACTCTTATTTATCCTATTGCTATCTTTCTTTTTCATAGTGTTTATCCTTTCCTTAAACAGAGGAGAGTCTAAACCCTCCCCTGCTCACTTTTATATTTTATTTATTTTTTCTCTGTCTATCTGAATTAGCATAAGGATCAAACTTTCTACCCTTATACTTTCTACTTGCCCTCCTCATTAACATTTCTGTCTCTTCCGGATCTACATAGCCTCTCTCCTCTTCTAATTCAAATACATCTTTCTCATATGCCTCAAACATAATGCTACCTCACTTTCTTTACTCTGCATCTTTAGTTCCAAATAATGTCTTTTCGCACATTGAACACAATGTTATTGACCTGTCCAACTGCTCCTGCAATTTTTTATTACTGCACTTTAGCTCTTTTATTTGTTCCTGTAATTTATTATTCTTGGTCAACAATATTAAATATTGCTTGAAAAAATTGAACTTTCTAAACACCTACTGTTCCATCATTATTTACAAATGTACTGCCTATACTTTTTCTGAATCTCTTGCTCTCCCAAACCAGAGATCTTACTAATTAACTCTGTGCTCCAACCACTCTCTACAAGCTTGTAAATTTGTCTATTTGTCAGATCAGGTATATAACTAGGCAACCTTAATTTTGAAACTGTTCCTGTACTATTTGCCTGTGCTATCTGCTCTTTTCTAATTGCAACTGTATTTCTACCTATTGCATCCAGCTTTCCCATCACTGTATCTAACTTATCACTTACTGCATTTATACTTCCTATGGCTAAACCTATTTTGTTGTCCATGTCCCTTAATATATCCACTGCCCTACCCTTTTCAGCAGGTGTGAATTCTTTCCTTACTTGTCCACCCATAATCCTATTCCTCCCTATCAAGTGACTCAATGTATCTCTTGTATCTATAACGTAAAGTTGATACAGGGATATGTGTCCTTACTGACAAATACTGCCAGCTATTATATTTTTTAAGTTCATATATTTCTGCATCTGTATAGTGATGCTCTTTCATGCTGTCCTTCTCTATCAACATGTCCACTTTATGTTCAACTTTCTCTATTTTATTTCCTAACTCATTAAACATATCCTTATCTCTCATATGCACATTAACCACCAGATCATTAAGTCCATTAACTGACTTTTTAATGTCCTTAACACACTGTACCAGCGAACTATATTCAAGGTCTGTCATACATGCCACATCCTTTCTATCTTGTCAGTCTTGACAATGCGGAACTTATCAAATTTTGACAAGTTCCACACCATCTCTCTTAAAAATTCCATCTTTTCCCTGTCTTTTGTACTTAATTTTTCCATCTTATACAAATAACTATCAAATTTTTGCACAGAAATGTTTTATCAAATTTTTATGAATGCATCAACTACCATGATCAGCTTTTGACAATCATAGGCATCCCTCCTTTCTATGAAATGTTGATAATTAAATGTTACTTTTTGTAACAATCTAGTGTCTTGACACCCTGACCTCTGACAAACTCTCTTGTTAATGTCCGTGAATACTTTAAATTACTGTTCGGATACTTTTTATTGAAAGCATTTATGTCGAAGTCTTTGTCCAGAACATAATCAATGAAGTCTGTATCATCAGCAGAAAATGATATCCATTTTCCATACTTGAGCAACTTGTAACTTGCCTTGCCAGCTCTTGAGTTATTTGTGTCTGTTACAACCTCAAGATTATCTTCAGATTCATCTGCATCATAGCCAAATCCGCCACTGCAATCCATGTGGTTCACTTGTAATCCTATATATGTTTGCCTAGTCACCCCATTGTTCCTAATTATATCCTCTATGACTCCCATTACTCTTGAAAACGGCACATTGCTATCTAAACCTCTAAAGTTTGATCCAAACCTGTTTCCACTTCTCATAGAAGCCATCTTGTCCTTAGGTGTATCTGTATATTTCCATTCTTTTCTATTCAATCTCACATTATGTTTCACTGCACAAAGTTCATCAACTTTGCCATTTTTGTGTACTACACCAATCGTCCTATGTCCACATATGATATACTTAATGCTATCAACATATTCATTAAAGCTACCAGACTCTTTGATCATTGAAGTTACCTGTATTACCTGTAAATTCAATGCTTTTGCATCTGCGAGCATTGCCTGCTCTGAATAAACTCTTGCCAATTTTTTTCCTGCCATGTCTTTCTTCCTCTCTTTCTCTTACATCTCTGAAAAATTTATTTTTTCTTTAAATTGTTTTACATGCTGTTTTTCTGGTCTGCCAATTTTGTCAAAATGCTTGACCTTTTTTGCACACTGCAATCACATCCATCTAACTGCTATCAAAAATCAACATTCGTGCTCTCTCCTCTCTAAAAATGAACCATCTGAACACTTCCATGCAAATTTATTAAAAAATTAAGACACTCTTATATTACGTATATGTCGTCTGCATAGTCGGTGCTCGGATACCTAATGACCTATGCAAAAAACCAAAAATTTCACTGCACTAACTAAAGTTCCATAGCCTAACTTGCAAAACACCTATGCATTTTTCCTAAAACTCCTATGCACTTTTTGTAAACACCCATGATCTAAACCCACACAACAAACGAAAAAGACACCCATAAGGGTGTCTAAACCAATCTTGCTATGATTCTATTACCATTAAATATGAAGAAACTTATATTTTCTGTGCCATAAAACATAACCAGCCCAGCTCTTATATCATTTACACTGTTTACTATTTCACTCCAATCTGTACACAAACTAATCAACCTTGATACCTTATTATCTATTATGCAGGTGACAGTGTATAAAACCCTCCCATTTGTGTCTGCATACAGAATACAATGTTCATTATTCATTCTTACAAACACCCACTTTCTTTTTATTAGGTTTATAGTCAGGAAATAACTGTTTGATCCATTTCCAGTAAAGATACCCACTCATATCCAAAATTTTCATAGCCTCATTATGAGTGATCTTTCTCTCTATTGCCCTGTTTGCCACATCCATAAACCTGTCCTTATCAATCTCAATTGCTTGTCTGCCAAACCTTACACCATTCTGTTTAGCCACTGCAATGCCCTCCATTGTCCTCTTGTGTTTATATTCCAATTCCTGCTGTGCCATAGCACTCTTATAAAGTATCAGAATCATATAAACAAGATTACCTGCAACACCTGTCTGCTCTGCAATTTCTTTCGGTATGTCAAGTGCATTCAACACTACACCTTTTTCACTAAGATCTATAAACTCTTTTAATAGCTCATTATAATCTCTACCAAGTCTGTCTATTTCATGAACTGTTAATCTTATTTTTGCCTGAGGATTAATTTCTTTTATCTCGTCTATTTTCTTTTTAAGTTCATTAAAAGCAGGTCTGCTCTCAAAGTCTTTACCTGTATATTTATCCTTGAAAAAGTATCTCTCCTGTATATCAGGCACTGCCTTCAATATACTCTGTTCCTGTCGTTCCAAACTCTGCCCTTTTGTACTTACCCTTGCATATGCAAGATCAATATAATGCTCCTGTTCTACCATGTTATTGTCCCCCTCTCCCTTTTCTCTGTTATTTCCATTATTATTCCTGCTCTCATACAACATAACTTGTCTACCTCCTATAAACCATCATGTACCAAAATTAAAATTATTTGAGAAACTATACTTTTTCAGACATTAAAAACAACCATGATTTCTTGTCTGAAAAACTATCAAAACAAATAATCAAATATTTGATATTTCTTGCACCCTTTGTCAGATAACATGTATCAGCTCATTTTTTGCAATGTAAAAATAGGCAAAAATAAAGACACTACAAAATCTGTAGTGTCTCTCTAAATTTCTATATTGCTAATTCTTTTATTATTTACGGTCTCGTAGGATACTATCTATGACTTCCCTATATTCCTCTGGCAGGTTAAACCAATCATACAGCTCTTTATCTGTATACAAGTGATCAAAGGAATTATGAGGAGGACAAGGGACAAACCTGAATGTGTTGTCATTTAAAATTGTCAAGGAACTAATGTTAATCAATATAAAGAACCTTGTAAATTTGCTATTTATCCATGTATAAAAAGATTTACACTCGTCTATGTCATCAGAAGTAAAGACATCTTTTGATGCACTTACACTTGATTTCTCTGCACCCTTTAATAAATGTGTCTTACCCATCAATGTTATTTGTCCATCTTGACTAAACTTTTGTCCACCCTTACCAATAAACTCTTTTTTAATGCAACTATTATCCCAATCCCATGCACCAGAGGCTGTTAATGAGTTTGTTGCTTGTGTATTCATGTTAAGTGTGTATGCTTTTCTATTTTCTATAGGGCTAAACTCATATGATTTGTACTGCCCCCCCCTATTTAAGTGCTCAATTATTTTATTTCCTATGTTCCATAAGGTTTGTCTGTGAGTTATATCTCTTTTCTCAATGCCATTAGCATATTTCTGTAAGTTACACTTATTTTCTACTGTGCAACTATCCTCATATGTATTATTCTTATCTAAAATAAACCAACTAACCCCAGACTGCTCTTGAATACCGAAAACGTCTAAGCAATCAGGGTAAAAGCAGACATATTTCATATGAGGGACTAGCTTCTCTCTGAACTGTCCATAACTCATTTTACTACTGATCCTCTGATTTGCATCTGCTGTTTGCCACTTTGCAGGCACTATCATCACTGTATACTGTTCACTTAATTCATAGCCAAGATCTATGAAATCAATATCCATGCCCTTATTATAAGGGGGATTTCCAATTACTAAGTCGAAATGCATATCTACCTCCTTTTTCAATCCTCCATAAAAATACTTTTTTATTTCTTATAATCTTAATGCTCTTATGAAGGACATAATAAAAGGTGTGTACGTCTAAACATACACACCTTTTGTCTGTTATATATTGAAATGTAAGTGCTTATGTATAAACAAGAATCCAGCTGCTTATACAACTGGATTCTTTGCTCGATAATTAAATTTAGTGCTTGATATGCTACAGGGTAATAGTAGCCACATAGCTGAATGCTCCTACCCTTTAATATCCATGTTCTGCTCATTCCACATACCATTAATATCACTTTCATCCCAATACTCAAGGTTAGTGTTCTCTATTGGCATCCAGAAGCCTCTACCATCTTTCATGGTGTACCAGTAGTAATATCCATCATCCCAATACTTACACTTGCCATACTTGATCTTACCATCAATATCTCTGTACTCTACTTTTCCATCAACGACCTTTACTGTCTTAATGTCTCTTGCAGGAGAATTACCATACTTATCAACCTTACCATACCAATTTGTAGGCCCTTTATATCTACTCGGTGTGTTATTTTGTGGTATAGGATGCTTACTAGTACTGCTGTTACTACTACCGCCACTACTATTACCACTGCTAGTACTGCTGTTGCTGCTCGGTTTTGTTGAAGGCTTGTTGCTGCTTGGCTTTGCTGTCTTTGGCTTTGTCTTGCTTAATAAACTCTGCTTTACCAGCAATGTACTCTTTCCACTCTTAATTGCGTAATACTTTACTTTCTTGACTGTAGCTGTTCCAACCACTGTGACTTTTGCACTTTTCTTTAAACTCTTTGCAACCTTTAATTTGCCTGTACTTGTAACTTTATATGCTTTTGTTGCTTTCTTAACGTACAGCTTTTTACTTTTTTTGTACTTCTTTATTACTACAGGCTTCTTTGATTGTAAGCCAGCCTTAGCCACCATGTATTTATTATCATTACTGCCACTAAACAAATAATACATGATTTGTCCATATACCCCTTGTCCAATGACAGAAACCTTATTTCCATCTTTATATCCACTAGTCTTAACTAATTTACCATCTGTACCATTTACATCCTTATAGACCTTACTACTCCATCCATTTTTAATATACATTGTTTTAGGTGTCTGAAATTCCTCATAACCTGTATACAAATTGTCTACATTTTCATTGTCATCACTATCTACTTGACTACTTTCTACTGTATCCTCCACCTGATTAGTAAGCTCACTTGCATAAACAGGTGATACAGAACCAATTAGCATTGCTCCAACTAATAAACCAATTATTCTCTTTTTCATTCCAACTGCCTCCTTATCCTATGAACATGATAACACCAATGCAACTATAAAACAATGTTAACTACATCAAATATCTCTTTTCCTAATGTTCTATATCTTTTTCTCAATCTATATACTGCTTTATTATGACTATCTTTCAATCTAATGCTATTCATATTCCTATTGATCTCATCCCAATCAAAGAGGCTTGAAATTGAGACACAATAAACCCCATTAACTATACCTGCTCTAATTCCATCCTCCTGCTCACTATTGTATTTAAGTGACCCATTACTGACATCAATGCCTGTGCAATGATCGCCGGAAGTCCGATCGAATAAATCTCTTTTATAATTCCACCCTCCGGTTTCATGTATTTTGTTCCATGCGCAAATTCTTTATTTAATTTCGTATGGAAAATAAAGAGCAATACTGCCGATGCAACCTGTCCGATTACCGTCGCATATGCAGCACCTTCTACTCCCATTTCAGGAACAGGTCCGATCCCGTAGATCATGATCGGATCAAGAATAATATTTACCACTGCCCCCACAACCTGACCGATTGTAGAATAAAGCGAACGTCCGGTTGCCTGTAATAACTTTTCAAACAGGGAAAAGAAGATAATTCCAAACGAAATCACACAACATATCCTGAGATAGCCGGTTCCCATCGAAATTACTTCCGGATCAACCGTCTGCGATGAAATATAGGCTTTCACTCCGAAAATTCCAAACAGCAGACATACCGCATAAATAATTACTCCAAGAAATAAACTGTTTCCCGCAACTTTTGCTGCTTTTTTGCTGTTTCCCTGTCCAAGTGTCCGCGCAAGAAGTGCATTCGTCCCCACACCGGTTCCGATTCCTACCGCTACCATGAGCATCTGCACCGGAAACACCAGCGTCAATGCATTTAATGCGGCTTCGCTTCCCTCCCTCATGTTTCCGACAAAGGCACTGTCCACAATATTGTAGACCGCCTGCAATGCCATCGACAAGATCATCGGTATTCCCATCTGTACCATGAGCTTATTGACCGGCATTTCCTTCATCCTGTTACTTTCTGCCATTTAAACTGAATCCTCCTTTTTTGCATAAAAAAAGCATGTACTCATCTCACAAGCTGGACTTACGCTGATAAGCTACACACTTTTTCATGGCATTATAAAAATAAAAAACGAGCAGCAAAACTGGATTTACGCTCGTTTGCTACTCGTTTGAAAATTATTATATTTCTCTTTTTCTAAAAAGTCAAACAAAAAGTCTATGACTAATAGGTGAAGCATCATACACCTTCGCTTTTTTGTTATCTGATAATTACAGTACATTTCCTTCCCGACAGGACTCATAAATCAAGAAGGACTCATAAATCAAGAAGGATTCTCATTAATATACGCTGCCGTTGTAATCATCTATTTTCGGGCTGATAGCCGCCATGGTAGACTGTCATTATTCCCATATATAACATACCTCTTTTCTCCCATAACACCTTATTTTTCTTTTACTGCTGCTGCAATTTTCTCTACAATCACGCAGACAATTACGGTAATCACCATATCCGGCAGCGTATTTCCAACCGGTGTGTCCACATGCATCAGCACACGGTACAATACAAAACCGACCAGCCACACCACAAGATTTCTCCACTGAAATGTGGATTCCCCAGCATCTGCTTTCTTTAAAATGAAATAATCTGCAATCTGCACTGCAATCATCGGGGCAAATACAGAACCAATCAGATACAGGAAATTTGTAATGTTATCCATCGGATAAACAATTGCTGCCACAGTTCCAATCACGGTAACAACAATCGCTGCCCATTTCTCCTTAATTTTTGAAGAAATGGAAACACTTGAAACTCCTGCGGAATATGCATCCAGAAACGTCGTCGTAACCGTGGAAAATACAATGATGAGAAGTCCCACAACGCCAAACCCTGTTTTTAACATAATCTGCGCAATATCATATTCGCCGGTAAAAATAGCAGCCCCCATACCGATCATATACATAAAAATGCTGACCAGACTGTAGACAACCACACTGACAAGTGTTGCGGCAAACGGTTTTTCTGCTTCTCTTGTATAATCACTGATCAGTGGCAGCCAGGAAAGCGGCATTGCCACGGCAAGTTCCACAGCCGCACCAAATGTAAGACTTCCATCATCCACGACCGGGGCCGCGCTTCTGGTTCCAAAAAAGATCACTTTAAAAAGAACCAGAGATAAAATAAAAAGTGCGGTCATGGCAACCGTATTTAACTTGCCAAGATTCGTAAGTCCGACAAAAATCCAGACAACAATCAATGCGCCGATAATGATCGCCCATACCCAGATTCCGGTATGCAAAACCCCGTCTGCCGCAAGCGCTCCGTCATAAATCATAATTGCGGTCCACCCTACAAGCTGTAACACATTTAAGACAGCAAACAGAAGGCTTCCTCTCTCGCCAAAACTCATTTTCACAGTTTCCATGGCACTTTTTCGTTCTTTCGCTCCAATCATTCCTGCTGCAAACATCATAAGTCCGCCGATCAGATGTCCCAGTAAAATTGCTGCCATGGCTTTTCCAAATCCAAGCGGTGCAAAATAAGTACCTGTCAGTATTTCCGCCAGGGATACACCTGCTCCAAACCAAATTAATCCGTTACTGAACACGGAAGTTCCTTTTTTTTCCATTTGTACACTCCTCTTAACCTATGATAAACCCGGCCTCACATTTGCCGGATACTAATATTCTCCTTCAATTGCAAATGCATGGTCCATTGGTCCGCTTCCTTTTCCAAGGTCAAGCATGGCGGCAAGTGCACCGGAAATATAATTTTTTGCATACTTCACGGACGTTTCAAGATCTCTTCCTTTTGCAAGGTTTGATGCAATCGCAGAAGAAAGCGTACAGCCTGTCCCGTGTGTATTTGGATTGTCAATCCTCTTTCCCTCAAACCATACCGGCTCTTTCCCCTTCTGGTAGAGCAGGTCATTGGCATCATTTAACTGATGACCACCTTTTAATAAAACGGCACAGCCCAATGTGTCACAAATAATTTCTGCTGCTTTTTCCATATCTGCATCGGTCTTGATCTGCATTTCGGAAAGCACTTCCGCTTCCGGAATATTTGGCGTAATCACCGTTGCAAGCGGTAATAATTTACTTTTCAATGTGCTGATGGCATCCTCACTGATCAGTCTTGCCCCACTGGTTGCCACCATGACAGGATCTACGACAATATTTTTTGCGTGATACTCTGTCAGCTTCTGCGCAATCGTCCCAATCAGTTCACCAGAAGCAACCATTCCGGTTTTAATCGCATCCGGATAGATATCCGTAAAAATACTGTCCAGCTGCTCTGCCAAAAACTTCGGGGTTACCTCCATAATATCTGTTACACCGGTCGTATTCTGGGCAGTCAAAGCCGTGATCGCACTCATTGCGTAAACATGGTTTGCTGTCATTGTCTTAATATCTGCCTGAATGCCGGCGCCTCCACTGGAATCACTTCCAGCAATTGTTAATGCTGTGTACATATCATCCTCCTTATATCAGATATTTCTTTTCAAATTCTTCAATCTTCATCGGTTTTCCATAAAAAAATCCCTGAATCATACGGATTCCCATCTTTTTTACAATATCTCTCTGGCGCTTAGTCTCCACACCTTCCACGCATACGCGTACATTGATGGCATTTGCCAGTTCCGATACCATCCGCACAAATGCATTGGAAAAATCGTCTTCTCCAAGATGTTCAATAAAACAACGGTCAATCTTGATCACATCCAAAGGCATCTCACGGATATGATTGAGGGATGAATATCCTGTTCCAAAATCATCCAGTGCCACGCGTACACCAAGATTCCGGATCTCACTTAATATCTTCTTCATCCGGACCATATCATTAATCGCCAGGCTTTCCGTTACTTCCAATGTCAGATTCTGTGGTATGATACGGGTTTCTTCCAGAACCTTTGCAACCTTCTTTACAATGTCATTCTGCAACAGCTGTACAACCGACAAATTTACATTGACATGATACTCCGGATGCCCCATATCATTCCAGTATTTACACCGCAATGCCGCATTTTTCATTACATATTCACCGATTGGATTGATCAGTCCCAGATATTCCGCAAGTGGAATAAAATCTGCCGGATTCACAAATCCAAGTGCACTTGAATTCCAGCGGATCAATGCTTCCGCACCACAGCATGGCTCTCCCGGCTGACAGACATCAATGATCGGCTGATAAAACACTTCAAATTCCGTGCATGCATTCATGGCTGCAGTACGCATATTTTTCTCCAGATCCAGTCTGCGGTATGAGGAAGATGCGTCCATCCCATCATAGTATTCCACGCGGTTTTTGCCCCTGCGTTTTGCCGACAACAGGGCAATATCTGCTTTACGGACAAGTTCTTCCACCGTTTCTCCATCCTTCGGGAAATATACGATCCCCATACTTATGGTGCAATAATAATCTTCTCCCTTTAAAAACCATGGTTTCTTAAATATGGATGTCACTTCCCTGACAATCCGTTCCAGCTCCGGATACACGGAATCCGGAATAATCACAACAAACTCATCCCCTCCCATGCGGTAACAGGTATTCTCAATCCCATCTATCCTGCGCAGGCTATGGGAAATCGCTTTCAACAGAATATCCCCATACTGGTGTCCCAGCCCGTCATTGATATGCTTAAAATCATCCAGTCCCATATAAAGCAACGCTCCTGTTGCATCTTTTTCCCGGGTCTTTCGTATAAACTGTCCCAGATCCTGTTCGCAGCGCATGCGATTAAACAACCCTGTCAGGAAATCATTGTTCGCCTGATTTTCAATTTCTTTCTGATAAATTTTCTTTTCGGTAATATCATAGAGTGTACACATGGCAACTTTTCTGCCATCCACCCAGTCAATCTCGGTCTTATGCACATCCAGCCAGCGTTCCTCAACAACCGAATAAATTTCCTCATAATACTGGCTGCGCTTTGTTTCCCGGTCGGAAAACAGCATTTTTTCCAGATGATTTCCCGCGATACTGCGAGAGAAAAGTTCTTTGAATTTGTGATTCATATAAAGAATTGCATGGGTATGGTAATCAACCACATATATTCCACATCCGGTATTTTCCAGAATCGCCTCTAAAGATGTATAGGAACTTGCCAGCGAATTCTTTGCAATTCTTTTAAGCATGATGCTCTGCACAACTCTTCGCACATCACTGACAAATTTGATATCTCTGTTCTCCCAGATTCTTGTTTTTTCATTATCATACATGCAAAAATACATCGCCGTGCGGTTTTGTATTTCAATCGGTTCAAAAATTCCGGCACTGATATGACAGGTTTTAAATAAATGTGCAAACGGTTCCGGCATGATGGAGTCCGATGAGATCATATAAGTTTTACCATTATAAAACGGCAGTGCACCGATCGGAATATGCTGCCCCTCTGCAAGAATGGACTTGTCTGGTTCTTTTGTATACTCGCAGATCATGTCTGCCGTATTTTCCCCTGTATTCTCGCGCAACAGACATCCACCGGAAATTTCCAGACTTTCACATGTCTCCCGCAAAATATCCTCAGCCACTTTTTCAAAACTGTTATCCGAATCCATCATCTGCAAAATTTCGGTCATTGCCCGGCTGCGGTGCAGCTGGTATTCCATCGCCAGCTCGGAAACAGAACTCTTTTCAACCGCTTTCTGCGCGATCATCTGATTTCTGCGACTCTCAAACAACTGTCCGGAAAGCAGTGATAGAAATTCTACCGATGCGTAAAACTGCTCCTCCGTCGTAATAAGCATTCCCTCCGGCAGATGAACCTCTGGTGTCAGCCGCTCCTTTATAATGCCCATAACAATCCAGACAACCTGCAGCTGATCTTCTACTTTTGTGGAAACAGCACACAATTTCATGAAATCCTGTGCTGTTTCCCGCTCCACAACCGTTTCCATCCGGTCATGCTGCATCTGGTCTACCAGTTCCATGTAGGCATGTTTATCTACCTGTGTCCGTAAAAACCCCACCTGTTCTTCTGTTCCAAACGGTTTTGTCACAACACCTTTATTCTTATCCACACACATCAGATACAAATGATCTGCACAGCAAAACTGATCCTGCAGCTGCTGTAACATTGATATATCTATCAGATTCGTATCATCGTTCATGCCATTACCTCTTTACTCCTATAATTAACAGATAACATCCTGCCTTACTCTGCATACAATATTCTTCCAAAAGAGAGAATTCCCTGTGAAGACGCAGCTGTTTCTTCACAAATCCAATCTCTCCTGTATACATTACAATCACAGCCTCCTTTTCCAGAATGGTTAATGCTTTCCGGAAAAATTTCTCATACAGACGGTCCAGCTGCTCCCGCGTCATTTTTCCCCGCACCGGCATATTGGTTACAATCTCATCAAACAAATAATCATGTTTAAAATCAAAGAAATCCCTGTGTATGAAATTGATCTGTTCTCCTGCCAGAGCCGCATTCTCCCGTGCTCCGTCAATTGCCTCTCCAAAAATATCCGTACCATATTTTTCACGTGCCGGAACACGGATATCCCGCTCAATCAGCATGGTGCCCACGCCGCAGAACGGATCAATAATCTGCGCATTCTCTTTCAGATATGGTGCTGCCAGTTCCATAATCAATGCCGCAAGGGAAGGGTGCATGGAAGCGGCAATTGCATGTTTCCGGTACGCAAACCGGTGATCCGGAATCGTATAAAATTTCAGTGCCGGGAAAAACTTTCCCTCACGATTTGCAATCAGTCGAAGTTCTACCTCATAATCCCCCGGAGAATTCACCAGTTTTCCATCCGACAACTGTTCAATGGCAGATCCAAGCTTTTTGACAAACCGACTTCTCTGTTCCAGTGTCATTGCGGATCTGCACTCAATCCGGAAAAAGAATGGCTTGTCCTCCCGGTGGTATTTTGCACAGATTGCAAGCATTGGCTTCCACACCGTCTCTGCTGCTTTTTCCGGTTCCTGCTCCAGAAGTCCTTTGACCGGAAGTAAAAACAACATGTCCCGATATGTGCGGATCTGCAACAGCTGCAACAGATCATCCGTCTGTACAATCACACCGAGCGGATGCGCCTTTCCACCGGTCTGATTTTCCAGTATTCCGCGATGATTGCGGTTTGTCACCAAAAGTACATGATTGTTCTTTTGTTTTATATCAAAATGATGGGTATCGATTCCTTCATACTGAATCAGGATTGCCCGCAGTGCCCGCAGTTCTGCTTCCCGGTGTTTCCGGTTTTCTTCGGTGACCGGCTCTCCTTCCAGCTCTGCAAGACGATCTTTCAGCTGCGAAAGGATTTCTTCTGCATGAAGTGCCTTCATGGCTTCCAGATATGCACTTTTTACGAACAGTGTCTGTTCCCGGGTATATGCTTTCCAGAGCGGCTGCAACGCATTCTGTACTGCCAGGTCTCCCAGAAGAAGTGCTGCATTCTTCCGCGTCTTTGCATCCTCTTCCTGTAAAAATCCAAACACCAGATCTTCATGCCCGCGTACAAATTCTATAGCCTGCGCTTTTTGCTCTTCCGTTGCTTCTTTCAGGCTGGCACGCAGAGCACTCAGATTACTCCTTACATTTTTCTTTTCCTGTAATTCCGTAAATAGTTGTATCAAAAATTTCTCCTCTGTTCCGTTAATTATTCAGAATACTTCCTATATTTAATTTATTGTAGATGATTTTTTATTCTTTGTCCACTCCATTTTTTTCGATGTAAGCCGCCAGATCATCATGAAAATCTTCCCATGCACTCTCATGTTCCACAAAATATTTCGGACAGTTTTTACCTGTCACATCATAATGCCGGATCACATCTTCAATTCCAAGATCATATCTTCCGATCAGCCAGGTTGTCAATTGGATCAATGACTGATACGTACTGTCATTGAATTTTCCGGTGTCATCCGGAATACAGCATTCGATTGCGATTGTATCACTGTTTCGGTTATTGGATGCATATGCGATTTCATTGCAGGGAATGCACTGTACAATTTCTCCATCCAGCCCGATCACGAAATGACTGCTTGCCTTGGTCTGGTGAGATTGTTCCAGCCCTGCGAAATAATTCCGGTTCTGGATGGCAGTCGTTCCCGGATTGGCCGTGTAATGAACGACAATTCCACGAACCTTTTTAAGTGCAAGCCCCGGACGGGAATATTCATTGACCGGAAGCAGTTCCACGTCTAATTCCGGTCTCTGGTCAACGTATTTTTTATCTGTAATATCCCAGCTGCTGTCAGACACCGTCTGCTGCGCCCGTTCCTGCTTCACTTTATGTATGATTCCCAGAATGGATCCCAGCAAAATTACGGCAATGATAATCATCAAAATGCGCATCTGCAGCTGTTCTTTTCTTGTTCTTCGTTTTTTATATCTCTTTCGATAGGTTGGAGCCATAAATGCATATCTCCTGTTTTGTTTTTGCTACCCTTTGTGGGGGCTTATTTCTATCTTCTCACATATTGCATATCTGTCAATGGGTTTTGTGATTCAAACATAAGTTTTCTCGATGCGACGGAAGAAGGCGTACATTTTCTTTCTCCAGAAAAATTTGCAAGTCAGCTCTGGCGTTGATTTCACGTTCTTTTGTGTAATTTTATCATTTTACGCAATTAGCTATACGTTATGAGTGCCAGAGCAAGTTGCAAATTTGTTCTTCCGAAAGAAATATACGCCTTCTTCCTGTGGATTGGAGAAAAGATAAGTTTAAAATTGAGGCTGCAAATTCTGAGGATTGGAGAAAAGATAAGTTTAAGATTGGGGGACGCAAAATTCTATAAATTATAAAAAATACGCGCGTATAGAAATTTTCTAAATATGAAAACTTCCATCGCGCGTATTTTCTTCCACAAATTTTCTCTTTTAACAAATTCTAAAGCTTTATGTTTATCTCATAGCCAGAATTTGCGGCAATCGCTCTTTTCTTTATATTTTCTCCAATCCACAGAATTTGCGCGTGTACTGTTTTGGTTTGAAGTTTCTGCAACTGCTCCGGTGTTCCATCAGGTAAAGCTAATAGCAAAAACATATCCCCCTGCTAAAACCTACCTGAAATCAACGCCGGAGCTAATTTGTAGAAAATTCAAACCAAAATCATGTCCACCGCAAATTCGTCGCTTTAAGAAACCTTATCTCTAAAACAGCCCGCCGCAAATTCGTCGTATTGAGAAAAAACTTACATAATCTTGTGAACCCAGCCTTCCGGTCCTTCAATCTCGCCCATCTGGATTCCGGTAAGTGTCTCACGCAGTTTCTTTGTGTATGGTCCCATTTCTTCCATTCCACTCGGGAAACAGATCTCTTTGCCATGATCAACAACCTTTCCGATTGGAGAAATAACGGCTGCAGTACCACAGAGTCCACACTCTGCAAAATCAGGTACTTCTGAGAATTTAACCGGTCTGTGCTCTACCGGCATATGCAGATACTTTTCAGCAACAACCATCAGGGATCTTCTTGTAATGGAAGGTAAAATACTGTCTGACTTTGGTGTTACGAATGTTCCGTCCTTGGTAATGAAAATGAAGTTTGCTCCACCGGTCTCCTCTACATAAGTTCTTGTAGCAGGATCCAGATACATGTTCTCAGCATATCCCTGAGCATGTGCATCTACGATTGCATGTAAACTCATAGCGTAGTTCAGTCCGGCTTTGATATGTCCGGTTCCGTGAGGTGCTGCACGGTCAAAATCCGAAACACGGATTGTAATTGGCTTTGCGCCGCCCTTGAAGTAAGGTCCTACTGGTGTAACCAGAATACGGAACTGATACTCATCTGCCGGCTTTACGCCGATAACAGCGTTTGTAGCGATCATATATGGGCGGATATAAAGCGTTGCTCCGGAACCAAATGGAGGTACCCATGCTGCATTTGCCTTTACTACCTGCTCTACGGCATCTACAAAACGATCCTCCGGGAATACCGGCATCTCAAGTCTCTCACAGGAATCTTTCATACGGCTTGCATTTAAGTCCGGGCGGAAACATACAATATGTCCATCCTCTGTTGTGTATGCTTTTAATCCTTCAAAACAGGACTGTGAATACTGGAATACACCTGCACACTCATTTAATGTAACGGTAGGATCTGTTACCAGTGCTCCATCGTCCCACTTTCCATCCTTGTAATTTGCAACATAACGGTAGTCTGTGGTCATGTAACCAAATCCCAGGTTACCCCAGTCAAGATTTTTTTTCTCCATTTTCATTTCCTCCATTTTCTATTCCAATTCAAGTGTTCTATAACTTTTCGTTATGGAATACTGGATGTACTATTATTTTTACATATTTTAGTACAATCTGAAGTATTTGTCTATAGATCTTATGAAATTTCTCTATCAAAAAAATTCATAAAAACCATAACCTGATTCCCTAAAGTCCCAGAAGTTCCATTGCTTCGTCCTTTAACTCCTGTGTGCGTTCTTTCAAAAGCAGAAGTTTGTTGTACTTATAATAGGCATCATTGCCACATTCACTGACAAATTTCAGGCTGTAATAACCGGCCGAAAGTTCGGACAAAAAGATTACCATTTCCTGTCCCTCTCCAAATACCCGTGCAAGAAATTCAAATGCATGCGTCAGATGACGGCCTGCATCTGAAATTTCCTTCTGGCGGATCTGCTCCCTCTCATCAAACAGTTTCTTGACACATAAGAAATCTCCTTTTGCATCACTGGTTCCTTCGACTGCCAGTGCCATCAGGCAGTCATTCATTGCCTGAAGTGCCGCACACATGGCTTTTTCCTGTTCTCTGTCGATCATGCCGGCCTTTTTCCGGTGAGTGATCATGGTGTCATAAGAAGAAATCTGTCTTTCCAGAATTTCTTTTCCGCTTCCCACTCCTTCCTTCAGATCGCTCCGCAAAAATCCCAGCTGCTCAAAAAAAGCTTCCTGTGCAGCTTTTTTCCGGGAATAAGAAATGAATTCCTGTCCCAGGCTGTCCAAAAGCAGCCCAAGCAGACTCAGCTTCTCATCAAACGGTGCATTTTTGATCGTCATACTGTTTTCCGGTATGCTGCCCTCTAAAATTTCCGGTATACGATAAATATTCTTATACTTATTGTACAGTTCATAATAAGCAGCAAAATCGCGGGCAATCTCCTCGTCCTGCAGATACTGCACAACAAAGTCATAGTCTATGGCAAATCCAAGCTGTTCATACACTTTCATGACCTGTGAGAGATCCTCCCATCCACGGGCGGTCACAAACCGTTTTCCATCCAGATCCGACACAACCGAATAGAAATTGTTCTTTTTAATCTCCAGATAAGAAAGAATTGCTCCATGAATCTGCGCTTTATACGCATACTCTTTCCACACAGAAAAATCTTCTTCTATATAAATCCGCTTGACACGGTCATAGGTAACAATGTCAAAATCGCGCACCGACTTGTTGTATTCCGGAGGATTTCCCGCCGTAACGATGACAAAGCCATCCGGTACCCTGTGATTTCCAAATGTCTTGTACTGCAGGAACTGCAGCATCGTCGGAGCCAGCGTCTCGGATACACAGTTGATTTCATCAAGAAACAGGATTCCCTCATGAATTCCGCTTTGTTCAATCTGATCATAAATTGAGGCGATAATTTCACTCATTGTATACTCTGTGACCGATACATCCTCCCCATCATAGGTTTTCTTTGAGATAAACGGCAGTCCGATCGCACTCTGTCTCGTATGATGTGTGATCGTATAAGAAACCAGATTGATTCCGCACTCCTGCGCCACCTGTTCCATAATTGCGGTCTTACCGATTCCAGGCGGCCCGATCAAAAGTACCGGACGCTGCCGTTCCACAGGAATCGCATACTCCCCGGTCTCATCTTTTGTCAGGTACGCCTGAACCGTATTTATGATTTCCTGTTTTGCCTGTTTGATGTTCATAAAATTTCTCCTTTATCTATCCTTTTGTATCCTCTGACAAATATAATTTCACTGCCCAGTCCGGCACTTTTATCGGCTCTCCCGAAAAAGTTTTCTGCGGTGTGTCATCCCCGTAAAAAACAAATACCGTCTGATAATCCGTCGGTTTTTTCGGATATTCTCCATACCCGTCCGTAAAATACATCAGTCCTTTTAAGTTTTTGAGTTCCCCGCTGTTTCTTAATTTCTCTACATAGGAAAATACCGGCCGGAAATCCGTTCCATACCCTCCGGAAACGGAAAACTGCTCGGTATATTTCCCGATTTCATCCAGATTTTTGATTGGAATATCTTTTTGAATCTGGTTATCACATTCGATGATGCGGATATGCACTTTATGGAAAAAACTCTCCTGGTGCTTTAAAATTGCCCCCGTCTCATTCAAAAACTGCTGCACAAGTTTTTCCTTGCAGGAGGCCGAAGTATCGATTGCAATAACAAGTTCTTCGATCTTTTTTGCCTCCCGGAATTCATTTTCCTCGATCAGAGGCATGTTTCCGTAATGCTGCAGTCCATACATGTAAAATCCGTAATCAAACGAATCCATATCCACGGAAACTTCTTCTCTCACAACTGCAAACCTCTTTAAAAATTCTTTGTAGCTTTTTCGCTCCCGGCTGCTCAGCTTTAACATCCATGCAAGCTTTCCCGCATCTGCCGCCGCGTCTTTTGCATAGGTTTCCATATCGCTTTCGATACGCTTTGCATGTTCTTTCCACTCGTCTTCCTTTGGATCGGTTTTTCCAAGCGGCGTTGCATCAGACGTTTTCTCCCCGGCATTTTCCTGCTGATCACTGTCCATCTGCGGATTCTCCTGCGGCACCGGGGGCTGGTTTTTATTCTGCTCCTGCGGCGGTTCTTTCTCCATGCGCTGCCAGAAACTGTGGTCACAGAGCAAAAATTCCTGCCGGAGGGATTCTTCCAGATACGGATCGCGTTTGCGCAGCATAAAATACTGGTATAGTTTTTCCGCTGTAAGCACTGAAACTTCCTTTTCCAGTTTTTCATACCACTCCTGCCGGAAATCCGAAGTCACACGCAAAATGGTCGGATAATCCATGGAATCCACCACCGATTCCACTGCAATATCACAACAGAGATCCCACAGCTGTGCATCCTCGTGCTGTTTTGCGGAAAACATATGCCGGAACAGACAGTGCATGAGCATATGCATATATGTCCGATTTAAAATTTCCGGCCGTTCAATATAAGTCTGCAGCAGATAGGTTGGATTGAACCGGATATATACCGCATCCGTGCCTACCGTTCTCGTCGACAGATCCATGGCAAATCCCAGACTTCCGAGTGCCGGTCCCATAAACCGCATCGACAGATACAGTTCTGTCCTGACACTGTTTAATATTTTATTTCCGGTTGCTTCCAGTTGTTCCCTTGTCTTCATCATTCTCCTTTTCCTACCAGTCCAAAGACATGGTAGATGCTTTCTTCTTTCCGAAATTACTCCGCTGATATTCCATCAGTATTGCTGCAATCTGGCTCATCTTTTCCTCCGATGCCAGCGGAAGGGCATCGGCAAGTGCCGCTTCCGGAATCAGGCAGGAGGCACAAAGATAAGAAATCTCTTCCACCTTATTCTCCGGAATCAGCACCTTAAGGATCACCTCTGCATTCTGCTCCAGATACTGTTCGTATTGTTCCCGCAGATGGTTCTCCAGCTCAACCGGATACATCAGCCGGTCACAGGCGATCTCAATTGCCGTGCGATAATCATCATTTACCACCTGCGAAAACAGACGGTCATACGCCAGTAAATCCACGCCTTTTCTTGTGACACATTCCCGGTACGGATACCCGCTTCCCTCAATCTTGTGATGCAGAACCCGAGCCTCCACATCTTCCACAAAATTGTATACATATGCCGGAAACGTCAGCTGCAGCCCACATGGCTCTATGCGAAAATGCAGCCTGCGGTCGGTATCTGCCAGAAGTTCTTTCATCACCGAATAGTCTCCTCTAAGCTGCGTCAGCTTCACTTCTTCCAGACAGTGGCACTGCTTGATCACGCCGTCATAATAGTCTTCCACACTGTCGTACAACGAAATGCTTTTGAGTTTTTTACAATTGTAAAATGCATATCTTCCTAGCGTTTCCACCGTCTTTGGAATACTTACACTCTCTAAATCTTCCCTTGCGGAAAATGCATTTTTGCCGATCGTTTTCACCGGACATCCATCCACCTGATCCGGAATGACCAGATGTCTTACGGTTCCTTCATACCCGGTAACGGTAATTGTATGTTCTTTTGTTGTTTCATATTGCAATGCCATATGGATACTCCTGCATCTGTTATGCCCTATTCTGATATACGCTTTTTAATTCCCCGATAAAATACAAAGACCCCAGCGCAATCGTCTTTTCTTTTGGTGTTAAAAGTTCCGGAATCTCTGCAACCTTTGTAATTGCGTGTGCAGGCACCCCTTGTTTTCTGATATCTTCTGCCAGTGTTTCCCCTTGCAGTGCCCGTGCACTCTCCGGTGTGACGGTTACAAAATCCATGGCAAGCGGCAACAGTTCCCCGATCATCTTTTCATAGTCTTTGTCTGCCATCACACCCATCACAAAATGAAACTTTTCCTCCGGATACAATTCTTCGAGACTTGTACGCAATGCATGGATTCCGTTACTGTTGTGTGCACCATCCACCATCAGAAACGGTTCTGTACTTAAAATTTCCATACGCCCCGGCCATACCGCTCTGTGAATTCCACGGGCAATAACGGTTTTCATCTTCTCTTTTTCTATCCGGCATCCGGTCCATGCCACTTGTGCCGCACACATGGCTGTAGCGGCGTTTTCTCTCTGATAAGCACCCAAAAGTCCCGGCTGTACTGCCTTTGCCCTCTGCAGGTCATTCTCCTGTACACACCGCGCACTTACTCCCTTTGCTGCGGCTGCCCTTTGCAGCACCGCAAGTGTTTCCGGCTCCTGCGGTGCAATTACCACCGGCACTCCGGCTTTGATAATTCCCGCTTTCTCCCGCGCAATCTCTTCTATGGTATTTCCAAGAATGTTCATGTGATCATAACCAATCCGTGTGATCACCGATACCACCGGATTTCCCAGTGCATTCGTAGAATCAAGTCTGCCTCCGAGGCCGGTCTCCATAATTACAAGATCGCAGTTTTGTTCTTTAAAATACAGTACCGCCATGAGCACGCAATAATCAAACATGGTCGGTATCACGCCAAATTCCTGCTCCAGCAGAACATTGCCGATTCGTGTCACATCTTCTCTGGAAATCTGTCTGCCATCAACCATGATACGCTCTTCAAAATCAATCAGGTGTGGAGAAATAAATGTTCCGACTTTTAATCCGGCTTCCCGGAAAACTGATGTCAGGAATGCGCAGACCGATCCTTTTCCGTTGGTTCCCGCCACATGAATAAATGGCATCCCGTTTTGCGGCTGTCCCATCTGTTCTAACATGATTCCGGTAATTTCCACTCCCGGCCGGTTTCCAAACCGTCTTCCATTTTCTATCTGATCCAATACTTCTTCATATGAATACATCTTTATTCTCCCTGCAGGTATCTGTAAACCGCTTTCGGCAGCCGGTACCTGACTCACAAAAAATAGGGAGAAGCTTATAAAAAGCTTCTCCCCGTATTCTACTTCTATATGACGGTTGTTTCAAGTGCAAAATCCTATACCGAAAGGATCACTCCGCCTTCATTTGCATACATGCTGGATACCCCGGCCGTATTGACAATTACAATCTTTTTGAATTTTGCGACTTTCTCAATCGCTTCTTTCACAAACTGTGCACGTTCCGGACAATTGCAGTGGGAAATGGCAAGCACACGGCTCTCGCAGTTTTTGGTTACTTTGAGCATATCCTCTACCATCTTGGAAAGTGCCTTCTTCATGCCCCTTGCCTGACCAAGCTGCTGAATCGTTCCTTCTTTGGTGGATCCCATTACCGGCTTGATGTTTAAAGTATTTGCCACAAATGCTTTCAGTCCGCTCAGACGGCCAGCCTTGCGCAGTGTTTCAAGTGTCTCAATGACAAAAAATGTGTTCATGGAAGAAATGTAAGATTCCACCTCTGTTACAATTTCTTCAAAAGATGCACCGGATTCTTCCAGCTCCTGAATCTTTAATCCGATCAGGGTTTCCCCAATCGAGGCCGACTTGGAATTAAATACATGAATCTGCTTGGAATCCTCATGCTCTTCATGGTAAAGCTGTGCTGCAAGTACCGCACTATTGTACGATCCGCTCAATTTTCCGGACAACGTCACAACATATACATGCTCCGCCTCTCCCTCATACGCACTCATATAACGCTCCGGAGACGGGCAGGAAGATTTCGGGCTGTGAATACATGCCTTTACTCTCTGCAAGAAATCTCTCTGATTAAAAGTTTCATCATCTGTGATCTGATAGCCATCCACATCCAGCAAAAGCGGCACTGTGCAAAAATGTCCATCTGCCTTTAAATCCTCAGGAAGTTCTCCACAACTGTCAATTACAATTTTATACTGGCTCATATCCATCCCTCTTTTCTAAAATACGTCTATCATTTTATGAAGTGCGTGTGTTTATCATTACTTTATAAAAAGTTTTTATTTTCTATCACACGTAGTATCCATTACTACATTCATATCATAACACGGTTTCAGATATTTGAAAAGGGGAAAAATGCATATTTTATAGTTTCTTCATATTTTTCAGGAAAAATATGCCGTCACAGCTGATGCCAGAGCATCAAAATCCGTTCGTCCCATCAGTTCCCGTGCAGAATGCATCGACAAGAGTGGAATTCCAATATCTACTGTACGGACCGGAAACAGCGTGGATGCAACCGATCCCAGTGTACCACCCCCACGCACATCGGAACGATTGACAAACCTCTGGTATGCGATTTTATTCTGATCGCAGAGCTGCCGCAGAATTCCGATTGCCTTTGCATCCGTCGCATAAGACTGGGAACATGCCTCTTTGATACAGAATCCATCCCCAAGCACCGGATGATTGGTAATATCCATTTTCTCCTTATGATTCGGATGCAGTGCATGCGCCACATCCACGGAAAGCAACATCCCTCCATACATCGCACAATCCGTTTCTTCCTCACTGCAGCCAAGCGACCGGTAGATGCGTTTTACCATATCATGCAATAAGATCGATGCTGCGCCCTGTTTGCTGGTATTTCCGATTTCTTCATTATCAAACAGTGCGATCAGATTGATACCATCGGTCCGTGTTCCTTCCACGATGGCTGCCAGCAATGCCGCAACGGATGTCTGGTTATCCAGTCGCGGAGAAGACAGCAGTGTCTCTTTTATCCCCACATATGCCGGTTCTTCCACACAGTATGTATTCAGTTCAAAATCCAGAATATCCTCTTTTTTTACTGCCAGCTCTTCCGCAAGAAATGACAGGAAATAATCGGTACTCTGCTGTTCTTCTGGCAGCATATCCACAACCGGCATCAAATCTACCTGATTATTGATTGCCACTCCCTTATTCACTTCCCGGTTCATGTGAATGGCAAGGTTTGGAATAATAAGAACCGGACGACCGGAACGATACAGCATGGTCTCCGGGGCAAACACATCCCCGCTTCGAACGATCACGCGCCCCGCAATCCCCAGTGGACGATCAAACCATGTATTTAAAATTGGTCCGCCATATACTTCCACGTTCACCTGCGCATACCGTTCTGTCACAAAATCCGCATTTGGTTTGATCCGCAGATATGGATAATCTGTATGTGCAGCTGCCATGCGCAGCATCGCATCCGCACGGAAGTTTTCTCCAACTGTAAATGCATAGAGCGTTGTTCCATGATGATTCATCATATAAGCCTTTCCTTTTTTCAGATTCCATGGTCTGGCATACTCCAGTTCCTCAAAGCCGGATTCCTCTAACGTCTGCATGGCTGCTTCCACACAATGAAACGGTGATACTCCTTTTTTTAAAACATCTATCAAAAATGATTCTTTCATAGTTATAGTTTCCCTTCTTTTCTTAAGTGATTGCATCGTTACGGTTCGCAGGGGAACCTGTGAGCAGTAACCGTGCATTTTCTATCAATCAGTGGCATTATAACACATTATGATTGAAAAGATGAAGTCACTCATGCTAAAATTAAACTATATCAGCTGCCGTTTTATCGGTTTCACAATGGGGAGGTTTTTTATGCTGGCTCTTGCATTAACAAACAAAAAAGATTTTATGAATAAATTTCTCAAAACTGAAATTTTTGACCATTTTCTGCTTCAGGAGGGCATTGTCGTTTCTTTTGCAAGCTATGTGATTGATGGAACTATTACCAAAGGATTCTATACAGATACAGAAGCCGAAGAACTCGGTATTAAAACTTTTCATTTTCTTCCATTTTCCATGCTCCGTCCACGCATCTTTGATCTGATCAAAGGGAAAAAGGCTCCATCCTCCTTTAAGTTCGTCCTGATGCTGTCGCCGGAAAATCAAAAACGTACCATGGAACGAATCGGAAGTTCCTATACCCCGGCAGATATTTCCGCCATGTCCATGAACATCAAATTTCAAAATCAGATGCTTACACTGACTACCGGAATTTCTTACCGCATTTTTTCCACAGATAAGACATTAGAACCGGAATGGGACAAATTTGTCAGACAATTTCTCTCACAACACGACATTTCTTTTGAAGTGCTTTAAAATCCGGCTATTTTACGAAGATTTTGCTTTACATTTCCAATTGGTTATGCTATTCTTAGCATAGTTGCAAGGCAACACAAATATATTGGAGGTACTTTCGATGAACAAAGGTACAGTAAAATGGTTTAACAACCAGAAGGGTTACGGATTCATCACCGCTGAAGACGGCCACGATGTATTCGTACATTACTCAGGACTTAACATGGAGGGGTTCAAATCTCTCGAAGAGGGTGCAGCAGTAGAATTCGAAATCACTGATGGCGCTAAAGGTCCTCAGGCAGTTAACGTAACAGTAGTGAAATAATTGCCGACTAATCTAGTTTCTATGTACCTTTTTCTTTCTTTAGAATAAGATATTGGATACAACGATTAAAAAAAGGAATGTTGCATTTCTGCAACATTCCTTTTTTTGCGTATGGGAATACATCTTTTAAAATATTCTCCTATCCATTGTAATTAGTCCTCAAATACCCGTTTGATACTATCATAATGCAGGAAAACTCCCTGATCTGCGAGTTCCTTGATCTCTTCTGGTGTAGCAAACCGACATCCGTCTGTTTCTTCCGTCTGCAGATGGACATCTTGTTCCGTAACATCCATCGTGTAACGATAAACATCTACGAAATAGTTATCTCCTTCGCCCGGATTTTCTCTGTGATAGGTAAATACATAACCACCTTCCGCTTCTTTTACGTCCAGTCCGGTCTCTTCTAAAACTTCCCTGCGCACTGCCTCTTCCGATTCTTCTCCTGCCTGCGCAGCACCACCGGAAACTTCCCACCATCCGGGTGCCCATGCTTTTGTCATCACACGCTTAGTAATCAGAAATCTGCCATCCGGACGCCTGATCACGCCAAGTACCGTCAGATGATACTCATCATCTGCCAGATTGAAATGATTCCGCTCCATGGTTCTTCCTGTCCGCACTTTATTTTTATCGTAGATATCCCAACGTTCCATTTCCATTCCTCCAATTTTCCTATGTGCCAGCTGCTATCATTCTTTTCTGCCATAGTTTTATAACTGCAACTCTATTCATTATATTGGTTTTAAGAAATGTTTTCAAGTTTCGTTTCTATTTATTAATTCCACTCCGTCATATATTTGCGATACCATTTTGGTAAAAGATGATTCTGACACTGCTCATTGTGACGCTCCCGGATTTCCATGGTGGCAAAATACTGTTTCCATAGCACAGCAAAATAATCCATATGCCCCTGCGGAATCTGAAGCTGCTCTCCGCTCACCAGAACACAGCGGTGTCCGGCTTCATGGACGGCAGCAAGGTTTCGGTTTTCATCGTAGAGAATAAAATTTTCATCCGGAAAACGATCCGAAAAATGATCCATCATCAATGGAACCATATTGCATTTTGGTGCAAGCTGCGCCACAAGAATACTTCCCAGATCCTGAAATCTCACAAATCCCAGCAGCTTATCCAGCTCATTACCTACCTTGCGGGACAACTCCATCACCCGAAGTGCAAACGGATCGGCAAGCTGATCGGAAATACCGCGTCCCTGTGCAAATGCACGCACCAGATATCCAAGAACTGCTGTCCCCCGGTCCTCTGCAAAATGGCATAATGCATGAAGCAGTGTATCATACACCGGATACCCCAGTCTCGACTGTATACTGTAAACCGTCTTCTGCACTTTCTGCGCATCTGTCTGTACTTCGATCTCCCTGGCAAACAAAGTCATTTCTCCTTCACCGGCCGCAATGGAAATACTGTCTGTATAAGGAGCTTTCATTTTATTTTTGCACACAAACGCATCGAAAAGTGCTGTAAAAATTCCTTCCAGAGAATCCTCACATCGAAGCACGATCTGTTCACTCATACTACAATTTTCCCCCTGTCATCAAACAGTGATAACTGCTCATAGGTCTGCACCGTTCCATCCGAAAGCAGCATCTGCATCGGACGTTCCTGATACATCAGATTCCGTGTAATATATCCTTCCTCCATACGGGTATGATACATCATCTTTCCTTTACAGGTGATAAAATACACTGCACGTTTCAAAACAACACCGATCTTCTTTAAATCTGAAAAATCCAGCTTTGCGTACCGCCGGGCCGCCATAATCCGGCGGGCACTTTTGGTTCCGATCCCCGGCACACGAAGCAGCGTATAATAATCCGCACGATTAATTTCCACTGGAAACAGTTCCAGATGGTGCACTGCCCAATTACACTTCGGATCAATCTGTTCGTTAAAATTCGGATTTTTCTCTGACAGCAATTCATCTGCGCGGAATCCATAAAACCGCAACAGAAAATCTGCCTGATAGAGCCTGTGCTCACGTAACAATGGTGGTCCGGGCAAATCTGGCAGGGAACTGTCATGATTCACATTGATAAATGCAGAATAGAATATCCGCTTCATCTCAAACTTCTGATACAAAGCTTCTGAAACCGAAATGATCTGATAATCACTTTCATCCGATGCCCCGATCACCATCTGTGTACTCTGTCCTGCCGGCACAAAATAATGATCCGGCCGCATCAATCCCCGCGTTGTCTGCGGAAGCTTCTTTTGCACGTTTCTCACTCTGCTGGAATTCTCCCCACCGGCAATTTCTTCTCCCCAGCTTTGTACTGCACTCTGTCGCGCTTTATGCTCCCGGATGGCAGCAATTCCGTTGTGGTAGTCCTGCAGACGGGCATAACTTTCCTTCATCTCTGCCATCTGGTTATAATAGGTTTTCTCATCCAGATACATCCGGCTTTTCATACTCGATACCCCGTGAAACTCGCGGCTTTGCCGAATTCCATTCTGTAACTGGCGCATCGGGGAAAGGATGTTTTTACGCACTTTGTTAGGCGCAATCTGCCGCAGTGCATCGGCCGTGGGAAGTTCTAAATTTACACTCATGCGGTCTGCAAGATACCCCGTTAATTCCAGCAGATCTGCTGATGCTCCCGGAATTCCTTTTACATGTATATATCCGTTAAAATGATATTTTGTGCGCAATAAATAAAGGGTCTCATATAAAAGTCCCATGGTATAATCCGGAGAATGTAAAATTCCGGAACTTAAGAACAACCCTTCGATATAATTTCTGCGGTAAAATTCCATCGTGAGCTTACAGATTTCCTCCGGTGTAAAACTGACACGCTTCACATCATTGCTGCAACGGTTCCTGCAATATTTGCAGTCATAGATACAATCATTGGTATATAAAATCTTAAGCAGTGAAATGCAGCGCCCATCCCCGGTAAATGCATGACAGATTCCACTTGCATATGCGTTTCCCGTATGTGTACCATCTCCTCCACGCTGCACCCCGCTGGAAGTACACGCAACATCATATCTGGCAGCTGCCGAAAGTATGGTTAGTTTTTCCATGATACGATCCATCTGCAAAATTTCTCTCATATCCAGTATCCCTCCGCAAAAATGCCGAACATCCGTTCTTTTTTACATCATATCACAAGAACAAATGTTCGGCAAGTGCAATTTTTCTTTTATTTTATATGAGCTGCGAGCAGTCTCCTATCTGCCCTGATGCAGCATCCATGGATAAATCAGTGAAATCGCTCCGCCGATTCCGGCAGAAGCTGCACAGGTAAACACTAAAGCCCCTGCAATTCCGCCAAAGAAATATCCAATTGCCAGAAAAACGGCAACAATTACTAAAATAATGCAACGCAGCAAAATCTGGATCATACTCTTAACCGTATCCATCGCAGACGCCGGAACAAGAGCTTCCAGCAAAAGCCCAACTTCCGAAAACATAAAATCCGCCACCAGATACGTCAGATACCACAGAAGCATAATTCCCGGTTTTTCATGCAAAAGCAATGCCGAAACCACCAGTGCCGGAAGCAGATCCATCGCGCAGAGGGATGTTCCTGCAAGCACTCCGAAGAAAACTTTCTTGTATGGATTCTCCGGCACCAGAAACAGCCAGTTTCGCGCAGTCTCCTGTGCAATCGGATTTCCCATATTCCGGAAGAAAAGTACAAAAAACAAAATACAGCCCGGCACCAGAAATCCGGACACCTCCATGATCCTGACACAAAAAAGGGAAATACCGACACTGACCAGCAGATAAAACAGCATCGTATTGGTTATGATTCCAAATTTTGCCGTACGTTTACGGCAATAAATTTCCTTTGTAAAAAACACGGATGCGCCCCAGCCCTTTAAGTTTCCTTCCTTTTGCTGCTTTTTTGCATGTGCTTTTCCTGCGATAACCCGTCCTTCTTTTGCTGCCTCAAGCATCTGTGCACGTTTTCCCGCGGAAGCCAGCGCATCTTCGTAAAAATCCGCTTTCATATGCCAGATGGCAAAAATCAGTACCGCCACACTTACAAGCAGCAATCCCAGATAAACCAGAAACGAAAACAGTTCCCCATTCACTGCACACATAATCATGCCTTTGTACCAGCCGATGACCGGAAGATACCGCAGCCAGTGACTGGCAAAAGTCATATGTGCTGCTTCAAGCAGGTTCTGCCCATTCGCCAGATATGTTCCTCCTGCAATCATTCCAAGCAGTACAACAATTCCCACGATCAAAGGAAACACATATGGTTTTAATTTTTCGTGTGTGGTGCAGACCGTATATGTCAATACAATCATAAGTCTCTGAAACACCAGAAGCAGAATCCACCCTGCAAAAATGGCTACAACTGCCGATGCCCCCAATCCCATATTTACAACGAGATTTGGAATCTGAAAAACCAGATATATGGACGCGAAAACTGTTGCCACCATCTGAAAACTCAGTCGAAACATCAACACGGACTGTGGTTTCATCGGTGCCGTAAACAACAGATTCACGTCTGCCATCTGGAAAATATCCGTACCGTCCTTAGAACCGGAATACATTCCCCAAAGTAATATCGCAAGAAAAACAATCATCACTCCGGCTTCCACATAGGTTTTGATTGCGGCAATCTCCTGTGGCGTTTTTTGCGTTTCTTCCTCTTCCGTTGCTTCTTCCTGTACGCGATCAGCCTCCGAAGACGATTCCACGGTTTCCACCGACTGTTGCTTTTCTACCATGGAACCGACCACGCCAGCAATCAGTCCAAATATGATTCCAAATCCAAAAATGGCAAGAATGATCACGAGAAATGTACTTCGAAACATCTTTTTTATCGTGTTCCAAAAGGTATGCCATGCATAATAACCCCATAACCGCATCGCCTACACCTCTCTCTCCAGAGCCGCGCCCTCTGTAATCTCAAAGAAAATATCTTCCAGACTTTTATTGTTATCCTTTAAATTTTCACGCTCAACCACAGCGGCTACCCGCCCCTGTTTCATGATATAAGTGGTATCCCATAATTCTTCCATACTGTCAATCATGTGCGTGCTGACCAGTACCATGCAGCCACTGTCCCGCAATTCCTCAAACACCTTTTTCAGTTCTTTGATGGCATGTGGGTCCAGTCCGATCATTGGCTCATCAAACAGTACCAGCCGTGGTTTCGGCAAAAGTCCACAACAGATGGACAGTTTCTGCTGCATCCCTTTCGACAGCTCATCCCCGAATTTTTTCTTCTTATCTGTCAGATCAAACCGTTCCAGCAATGCATCTTTATAGGCTTTATAATCCTTTAATTTATATGCCCGTGCAATAAATTCCATATGTTCATCCACAGTCAGGTTCGGATACAACGATGGAATTTCCGGAATATATCCCATGATCTTTTTCGCCTCGATGGACTTATTTTCGAGACCGTTTACCTGTATCTGTCCCTGATATTTCAGAAATCCCATAATACATTTTATAATCGTGCTTTTTCCTGCACCGTTAGGTCCAAGCAGTACTCCGATGCGCCCATCCTCTATGGTAAGATTGATATCATCATTTGCAAGCACCTTACGGTATCGTTTCGTCACATGTACAACTTCTAACATAACCATTTCCCTTTCTTTTTCTTACTAACATGTTCCATGTGTTTACGATATCACATTCATTTGCTGCAAACCATCTTCTTTTCCTTAAAAAACCTTAACGCTTCCTTAATATCTCTTCGCGCATTTGCCCACGCCCTTCCCCTGGTATTTCTCGCCAATCACATAACCGATCTCCCCAATTGCAAGCTGTGGATACGGAATATCCATCGTAACATATCCGATGCATCCTCCAATTCCATCTCCTATCACCTATATATCTGTTATTGTCCTTAACCACTGTGGAATCAAAAACGAGGCCATCGCAAGCGACGACCCCATCTTAATATTACTCTTCTTCTCTGTGCATGGAGAATGTTTCCATATGATAATTCTTCAAATTGTCAAGAATCTGACGATCATCTGCTTTCTGAAGAAGTTCGTCACGGAACTTCTTTGTCACAAGCATGTCGTTAAAGGAGCTTGGTCCACCGACGCAGCCTCCTTCACATGCCATACCTTCAATGAAGTCATCCGGCAGCTTGCCAGCCTTCATAAGCATCAGGAACTTGCGGCACTCTGCGGCACCGTTTGCCTTGCATACTTTCGGCTCAATGCCAGCTTCCATCTCTTTCATGCTCTCGACAACTGCTGCGGTAACTCCACCGGAGTTTGCGAAACGCTTGCCGTATACGGAAGACTCCTGATAGCTGGTATCGCTTGGCTGCAGTTCTACGCCCTTGGCACTCATGATGGCACGCATCTCACTGTATGTCAGCACATAATCTGCATTGCCCTCAATCTTCTGATCGACAACCTCAGATTTCTTTGCTACACATGGTCCGACAAATACGGTCACAGCATCCGGATCCTGTGCTTTGATCATACGGGATACCGCACACATTGGAGAGATGGTTGTGGAAATCTTATCTGCCATCTCCGGGAAGTGCAGACGCACCATATTGACAAATCCCGGACAGCAGGAAGTTACTTTCTTCTCCCCTGCCTTGTATGCCTCTACCCACTCTGCGGCTTCGGAAGCAGCGGTCATATCTCCACCTAATCCGGCTTCGATAAATCCGTTGAATCCAACTTCCTGCATAGCTTTCTTCCAGCTTCCCATTGTGATGTTTGCACCAAACTGTCCCTCGGTAGCAGGTGCTGCAATCACGTATACTTTCTTATCAGACTTTAAGGCATTGATGACATCAACCATAAATGTCTTAGATCCGATTGCTCCGAACGGACAGCTATGGATACATTTTCCGCAGCGGATACACTTGGAATCATCAATCACGGAAATACCATATTCATTGTATGTAATAGCGTTGACCGGACATGCAAATTTACATGGTCTCTTCAAATGCGCGATTGCATTGTAAGGACATGCAGCTGCACATCGTCCACACTCTTTACATTTCTGCGGATCAATGTGGGAACGATGACGTCCCGCCTCAATGGCACCGAATTTACATGCATTGATACATGCCTTTCCCATACAGTTCTGACAGTTTTCTGTAACGGTATAACTGGAAATCGGGCAGTCCTCACAGGCTGCACTGATTACCTGAATCACGTTTCCATTATCCTCCGGTCCCGGGGCTTTGCCCTCTGCAAGACGGACACGCTGGCGGATAATTTCTCTTTCTTTGTAGATACAGCAACGGAACTGTGGTGTCGGGCCCGGAATCAGACGAACCGCGATGTGGTCTCTCTCCGCATCAAGAGTACCCTCAAATGCCAGTTTTGCAACCTCACGCAAAACGGCATGCTTGATCTTGATTACATTTTCATCAGCGTACATAAAATCTCCTTTGCTTTTTCGTGGTTTCTATTAAGCATAATATGTTCTTATTGTACATAAATTTTCATTAAAAAGCTATAGATGTATCTATCAAAATACATCAGGCGGTGCGATTTTATGGATAATATGAATACGATGGACTTCAATCAGAAAATTGATGTTTCTCTGCGCGCTTCGCTTGAGGCAACTCCCGTCGAACGAAACGCTTCCGATGATCTGTCCACAGGGAGCAGCTCTGACGGGTTCTGGAACCTGATTGTTCTGTACACCGGTTCTCCACAGACGTTACAGAATGAATTTCCTTCCTCTTCCTTTACCTTTCTCCTTGGAAATTATGCCATAGTGAAAATCTCCGAGGACGACATTCCATCACTTGCCGCCTTTCCACAAGTAATATATATCGAACGTCCAAGACAGCTTTTCTTTGAGATTGTTTCTGCCCGGCAGGCTTCCTGTCTGAGTGCCATTCAGGAAAACAGCAGCTATGGTCTGACCGGAAAAGGCATTCTGATTTCTGTGATAGACTCCGGTATTGACTATGCGCATCCCGATTTTTGCAATCCGGACAAAACCACACGGCTGGTTGCTCTCTGGGACCAGACCATCCTCGCTGATCCTTCTGCTGGACGTTTTGCCCCCGCCGGTTATTCACAGGGTACACTTTTTTCTCCGGAACAGATCAATGCAGCACTTCAGGCAGACACTTTTGAGCAGCGCATGGAACTTGTACCCAGCACAGATGTCACAGGGCACGGAACCCATGTCGCCGGTATTGCCGCCGGAAACGGCCGTGCCTCCGGCGGACTCTACCGTGGAGTTGCCCCGGAATCCTCACTTCTTGCCGTCAAACTCGGCTCGCCCGATCCAAAGGGATTTCCAAACACGATCGAACTGATGCAGGCGGTCGATTTTTCCGTAAGATATGCCATCGAACATACCGTGCCTCTTGTCATCAACCTGAGTTTTGGAAATACTTACGGCTCCCACAGCGGAACATCCCTTCTGGAAACCTACCTGGACTATGTCTCAAATCTCGGACGCATTAATATTGTTGTCGGAAGTGGAAATGAGGGAAACAACGGCGGGCATGCCAGCGCCCGACTGGCTTCTTTAGAATCTGCCAGAATTGAATTTGCCGTTGGAAATTATGAATCTTCTCTTTCGATTCAGATCTGGAAAAATTATTGGGATGATATTCGTTTTCAGCTGACTCCTCCGGGACTCGGAACCTCATTTAAAATTCCCAATCAGCCCGGCAGCTGGCGCTTTTCCTTTGGCACCACACAGATTCTGGTGTACTACGGACTTCCCTCCCCTTATAGTCTGTATCAGGAAATTGCCATCGATCTGCTGCCGCGGCGGGACTATATTTCGGGAGGTGTCTGGTTTTTTACCGCAGAAGCACGGTCTGTCATCGAAGGAATTATTGATCTGTGGATGCCGGCGGCCGCTATCCGCGGGACTGCCACACAATTTCTCACGCCGACAACGGAAACCACTCTCACGATACCTTCCACCGCCGGAAATGTCATTACCGTCGGTGCCTACGATTCTTCCACCAATACGCTCGCCCCTTTTTCCGGCAGAGGATATACCTGGAATACCGGACAGGTCAAACCGGATCTGGTCGCTCCCGGTGTCGACATCACCAGCTGTGCTGTCGGGGGCGGTTACGAATCCCGAAGCGGCACCTCCATGGCTGCTCCTTTTGTAAGCGGCAGCTGCGCACTGCTCATGCAGTGGGGCATTCTACAGAACAATGATCCCTTTCTATATGGCGAAAAAATGAAAGCATATCTGATCCGAGGTGCCAGACAGCTTCCATTTTCCGTTTCCTACCCCAATCCGCAGAGCGGATACGGAGCACTCTGCGTCAGCAGCAGCCTGACGTTTGTGTGATATGCTCCACTATTCTGCGATAAAGGCTTCATAAAATTTTTCTTTTGGCACAGGTTTTCCAAAGTAAAATCCCTGGATCATCTCTGCCTTTGTTTTCTTTAAAATATCTACCTGCTCTTTTGTCTCGATTCCCTCGACGATACAGTGAATTCCCAGATCATTGATCATGGAAGTCATATAGTCGAGGAGAATCCGGCTTTTGCGGTTATTGGTAATTTCGGTTACCATGGACCGGTCAATCTTTGCAGAATCAAAATCATACTGGATCAGTACCGCAAGATTGGAATAATGACTTCCGAAATCATCCATTGACAGTCTGAATCCGAGTTCTTTGAGGCTGTTTGCAACATTTTCAATCAGAACATGATCCATGTCTCCCACGGTCTCCGTTACCTCAATATGGATCAGTTCCACCGGAATATCATATTTTTGAACCATCTGCGTTACTTTTTCAATAAGTTCCGGATACATGATCGTCATCTTCGAGAAATTCACGGATATTGGCACCGTACGATGTCCTTCCCGGATCTGTTCCTTCTGATAACGAAATACTTCATCCAGAACAAACAGGTCAATCATATGCACCAGATTGTAATGTTCCAGCACCGGAATAAACATCCCCGGTCCCACAATGCCCAATTCATCATCCAGCTGCCGGATCAGTGCCTCCGCGCCCTCTGTGCGCCCTGTGTGGATATCCACTTTCGGCTGCAGATATACCAGATACCTTCCACGCTCCATCAGATCGTTGATCTCATCTATCACGCTCTGCTCCATGCGCTTCATCACGGTTGTGCCATGCATCAGCTTAAGCTTATCGTTGCTCATAAGAACCTCTGCCTCTGCAATCTGGCTGCGTGTCTGCGGATGTGCACTCCAGCTGTATCCCATCGCCACGCCAAAGCCAAGTCCGGCAAGCCTTTTCTGCAGATTTTCCACCTGCTGCTCCATTTCCTGCCGTTTAATGTTGATACACAAAACCAGCATCTCATCCTCATCATACCGGTAAATCCGGTAATTGGGAAACAGGGATTTCAATAGTTCCGCAACTTCCATCAGTCTGCGGTTGCCGCTGATATAACCAAACTGTTTATTAATCTCCGACAGATGGATCACATCGGTTGTAATCACGCCAAGTGAACAGAACATATTGTCCGCACCAGTGCGTGCCATAACGGACAATCCCTCCCGGTTCCAGAGACCTGTCAGTTTGTCATGTGTGCGGTCATATTCCTGCTGTTCCTGAAGATTGCGAAGTTCAATCCGCGCAGCCAGTGTCGTGCCAAGCATGGAAAGAACATCGGCCTCCTCGAGGTGTCTGTGTGGGTTTAAAACCATTAAAATTCCAAGCAGATGATCTCCGGTATACAAAGAAATCCCGGCTGCAGACCATGCACGTAGTTCTGCCAGATATTCATAGATCACCGGATGACTTTCTCTCAGCGACTTGATATCCGGAATCACCACGTCCCCGAGTTGTCCTATTTCCTGAATAACTCCTTCTGCATCTCCTGACTCAATTTCCTCGGTCACAAGTCTTGCCATCATCTGTGCCGTATCCCTGTGACACTCTTCCACATAGCGGATACCGCCCTCTTTTGCATAGGCAAGCACCACACAGTCTGCGTCAAAATACTGACGCAGTGCTTCGAATGTCTGCATAAGGGCATCTCCGATCCCCTCTCTTCCAAGTGTTTCCATACAGGTGCGGAGCTGTCTTAATATAGACGATTCATTGCCCTGTGCCACAATAGGTTCTACCGGATCACAGATTTCCGGCTCCGGCTGCTTTTCATCTTTGATCTGGTCATAAAAAACAATCCTGTTCTTTCCACTCCTCTTTGCTGCATAGACTGCCCTGTCTGCCTCATAATAAAAATCCGGAAAACTGATTTTACGGCCGTTTAGTTTTGCTGCACCGATGGATACCGAATATTCCATATCAAAAATGATCTTTTTTAAACTTTCGCGCATTGTGACGCAAAATTCTTCCATTTCAACCGTATTTTCAAATCCCGAAACAAAAACTGCAAACTCATCTCCACCCAGTCTGCCGACAAATCCACAATCCCCTGTCACTTCACTTAAAATACTTCCGGTCTGGCTCAAAACCATATCCCCTACTGCATGCCCCTGCGTATCGTTAATCATTTTAAAATCATCGACATCCAGCATGATAAACAAGGCATTTGTTGTACATTCTACGAGTTCTTTTGTGCAGTATTCTTCAAATGCTTTATGGTTATATACATTTGTCAGGACATCAATTTCTGCCCGGCGGCGCATACGTTCCGTAATATTTTTTTCATGGTCAATATTCCACAGACGCCCTGCCAGACGGTAAACTGTTCCATTCCCATCTGCTATACTTACCATATAAAAACGATACCACTGCGGTGTTTCATTTTTTCCGCAATAGCGGACATCAACGACCGCCGTCTGTTCCTTTTGCAGGCATGCCTGTATCGCCCTGCGAAACACTTTTTTATCTTCCGGATCAATAAAAACGGATCCGTAATGATTTTCCTTTACATAATCCGCAATATCAAAAAGAAGTATAAACTGACCATTTTCTATTGCATAGACCAGTGCCCGGTCTTCTATTGCATCATACTGTATCAGTTTCTCATGGTTTTGCTCCGCAATCACTCTGAGAAGTTCATTTTGCTTTTCCTGTTCATTCTGCTCCCGCATAGTAATCTCTTTCCCTATTGCATAACCTGGTCTGTTACATTCGTCAGCTCACTGAATGTACCAATCTCAGGAACTGTATCACTTATGGTTCCAAATCCATATGCCGCATGGATGAATTTAACCCCCGCATCCATGCTTGCATCGTAATCTCCCTGAATATCGCCTACATATACCGCATCATCCAATGCATTCCGCCTGTAAAGTAACGCGATATTCTCTCCTTTTGATTTTTCATTATTTCCGTAGCACTCAGTATCCTCTATCAGATCGTGCAGTTTGTAATAATCCAGAAATGCCTCTATATATCCGGACTGGCAGTTGCTTACAATATACAGATGATATTTTTTCTTCAACTGTTCCATTGTCCTGCGGATATCCGGGTAGAGAGTTGCTCCGTGTATCCGGAGATAATCATTTTCTTCTTCCCCACACTGTGCCAGAAGTTTCTGGCGTTCGCCTTCTTCCAGATCCGGAAACAGAATCCGTGCGATCACATCCATTGTCTTTCCCATTACTGACTGGATGTCCTTTACAGTAATCGGTTTTCTGTCGTAGCCGGCTCTTTTTACGGTCTCATTCCAGGACTCTGCTACTTCCGCAGCGGAATCCCAGAGTGTTCCGTCCATATCAAATATGATTCCTTTTTTCATTATGCCTCGTCAATTGCCTTTCCGATATCATGGCGCATATACTTATTTGCGAAATCCACCCATTCGGTTGCCTCATAGGCTTTCTTTCTTGCTTCTTTTAAATCTTTTCCGGTTGCAGTAATGCCAAGGACACGTCCGCCGTTTGTTACGATGCGTCCTTCCTTATCGAATGCAGTTCCTGCATGGAAACAGAAGTAATCATCCTTGCCCTCGAACTTTTCAAGTCCGCTGATTGGGAATCCTTTCTCATAGGAAACCGGATATCCGTCAGATGCAAGTACAACACAGACAGCTGCATTGTCCTCAAACTGCAGATCAATCGTGTCAAGTTTTCCATCGACACATGCTTCCATGACATCAATGATATCATTTTTCATACGTGGAAGAACGACCTGTGCCTCCGGATCTCCAAAACGGGCATTGTACTCAAGAACCTTTGGTCCTTCCCCTGTCAGCATCAGTCCGAAGAAAATAACTCCAGTAAATGGTCTTCCCTCCGCAGCCATAGCATCTACAGTTGGCTGATAAATATACTTCTTACAGAATTCATCTACTTCTTTTGTATAGAACGGACTTGGAGAGAAATTTCCCATACCGCCGGTATTCAGTCCCTGATCTCCATCCTTGGCACGTTTGTGATCCTGTGCGGAAGACATGATGCGGATGGTCTTTCCGTCCACATAGGTCAGAACCGATACTTCACGTCCGGTCATAAATTCTTCGATTACCATCGTATTTCCGGCATTTCCAAATTTCTTATCTTCCATGATCGTACGCACGCCTTCTTTTGCCTCTTCGAGTGTATTACAGATCAGCACACCCTTTCCGAGTGCCAGACCGTCTGCCTTTAACACGATTGGCATCTTTGCCGTCTCAAGATATTTTAAAGCTTCTTCCGGATCGGTAAAGTTCTCGTAAGCAGCCGTCGGAATATGATACTTTTTCATCAGATCCTTGGAGAATGCTTTCGATCCTTCCAGAATCGCTGCATTTTTGCGCGGTCCGAATACCTTTAAGCCCTCTGCCTCAAAGACATCCACGATTCCGCCAACCAGCGGATCATCCATACCAACAATGGTAAAATCAATGGATTTCTCCTTTGCAAATGCAACGAGCTTGTCAAACTCCATGGCTCCGATCGGCACACACTCTGCCAAAGCTGCAATTCCTGCATTTCCAGGTGCACAATATATTTTGTCAACTCTCGGACTCCTGGCAACACTTGTTACGATTGCATGCTCACGTCCACCGCTTCCAATTACAAGAACTTTCATGATTATCCTCCTATATGTGATGCATTTCCTATTTACTGATATGTACGGTTTTGCCCGTCACCGTCACTTTTCCATTTGCGATCAGGTCGATCGCCTGTGGCATAATCTTCCACTCTGCCTGTTCCATGACACGGCGCTGCAGGATCTCCGGCGTATCGCCCTCCTGCACTTCTACCGCTTTCTGCAGAATGATCGGACCGGTATCCGTTCCCTCATCCACAAAATGCACGGTGGCACCTGTGACTTTGACTCCGCGGGCAAGTGCACCTTCATGCACTTTCAGCCCATAATATCCGGTTCCACAGAAAGACGGAATTAAAGACGGATGAATATTGATGATGCGGTTTCTGTACTTTGCAATCATCTGTTCCGGAATGACGACAAGGAATCCTGCCAGCACAACCAGATCCACCTCATACGCATCAAGTCTGCGCAGAAAATCTTCATTAAATGCCGCACGGCTCTCATACTCCTTCGGGCTGATGCATACTGCCTCAATTCCGTGCTTTTTTGCACGTTCCAAAGCGTATGCTCCCGGATTATTGCTGATCACTACCGCAATCTCTGTATTTGTGATTGTTTTTTGTTCAATTCCATCGATAATGGCCTGTAGATTGGTTCCGCCGCCGGATACACATACTGCGATTTTTAGCATAATGTTACACCCTTCTCTCCGTCTGTGATCTTACCAACCACATATGGAGTATCTCCGGCTGCTTTGATTGCTTCCATTGTCTTGTCCACGTCTGCCGGATCGACTGCAAGAACCATTCCAAGTCCCATGTTGTAAGTATTGTACATCATATGCTCATCTACATTTCCCTCTCTTGCCATAAGGGTAAAGATTGGAGGAACCGGGTAGCTGTTCTTTTCCACTACAGCATGCTTTCCTTCCGGAAGCATACGTGGAATATTCTCATAGAAACCACCACCGGTAATATGGCTGCAGGCTTTCACACGTACTCCAGCGTTCTTGATAGACTTCAATGCGCCTACATAGATACGGGTCGGAGCAAGAAGAGCCTCGCCAAGCGTTGTTCCAAGCTCATCCATATATGTATTTAAGGTTTCTTTGTCCATACGGAAAATCTTGCGCACGAGAGAAAATCCATTGGAATGTACACCGGAACTTGCCATACCGATCAGCACATCCCCGGCTTTTACGTCTTCTCCGGTAATGATATCCTTCTTGTCAACCACACCTACGGTAAATCCGGCCAGATCATACTCATCCTCCGGCATCAGTCCCGGATGCTCTGCAGTCTCTCCACCGATCAGTGCACATCCGGACTGCTTACAACCCTCTGCCACACCGCTTACGATCGTTGCAATTTTCTCCGGATAATTTTTTCCACATGCAATATAATCCAGGAAAAATAACGGTTCACCACCGGCACAGGCTACATCGTTGACACACATTGCAACGGCATCAATACCGATCGTATCATGCTTGTCCATCAGGAAAGCCAGTTTTACCTTGGTTCCGCATCCATCGGTTCCGGATAAAAGAACCGGCTCTTCCATATTCTTGATCGCATCCAGCGAAAAAGCACCGGAAAATCCGCCAAGTCCACCTAATACCTCCGGACGCATGGTTCCCTTTACAAACTTCTTCATCAGTTCCACTGACTCATATCCTGCTTCGATATCTACGCCCGCGTTCTTGTAATCCATTTATTTTTCCTCCTAATATCTGTGTTTTAATCTATTATTGTAACTTATAGTATATCGGGTATTTTTCGATTTTACCAATCATAAATGTTAATAAATCTAATTAGTAGTTCTTATATCCCACTTCCTGCAATCTGGCATCCTTTGCCTCAACCTGCTCTTTTAAGTTTTTCGAATACTCTTTCAGGCGTGCAAGTAAATCCGCATCACTGGTTGCAAGAATCTTTGCTGCAAGAATACCGGCATTTGCTCCGCCGTTGATTGCTACGGTTGCTACCGGAATACCGGTCGGCATCTGCACGATACTGTACAGGGAATCTCTTCCGCCAAGAGAAGTGGTGTGCATCGGGATTCCGATGACCGGCATCGGGAAGATTGCTGCGCACATGCCCGGCAGATGTGCTGCCATACCTGCACCTGCGATAATCACTTTAAATCCTTTTTCCTCCGCACTCTTTGCATATTCAAAAAATACATCCGGCTCGCGGTGTGCGGAAATGATCGTCATCTCATAGCTGACGCCCAGCTGGTCTAAGATGTCTGCTGCCTTTGCCATGATCGGCATATCTGAATCACTGCCCATTACAATTCCTACTTGTGCCATTTTAAATATCCTCCTATATGTGAAAAAATTTATGGTTCCATTGCATCCAGCGGCTCATTTAACGGTTCCGTTCCCGGAACGACAAACCGCCCGTTTCTTATAATATCTGTCGTCGTGCCATCTGCACGTACTACTGTAATCGCTCCTAACTCATCATACGGAATCGTAATATCGGTATGACAGTTAAAATATGCTTTTGAAATATCTTCTTTGCGCCGGATCGAAATTTCATTGTCCCTTGCGATGATCGCTTTTCCATCCGGATTGTATGTCATGTTGTCCTCATCGTACGTGTAACAGGTGTCTCCGACCGCAAAATGCGGACCTGTCTTTTCCGCAATCAGAATCGGAAGCTTATCCGCGATCTGATATTTCCGTGCCATCCGGTATGCGGTGGTATTTGTTCCGATTGCAAACTCTCCCATCGGAAGTGTTTTGTGATGGAACAGAATATTGTCCTCTATATACTTGTGGTTTTCATCCTCAGAATCAAAATTTGTACAGGAATAAGCTGTAATTCTTCCGTTTTCAAAATCCAGTTCCAGATTCTTGAAAAGGAATTCCCCCAGATAGACCTGTGTGACGTGCAGCTTTCCTTCTGTTTTCTGCAATACCGGAGATGTGAACACTTCCCCGACCGGAATATTGACATCTGCCACACAGTTTTCAAATGCGGTCTCTTTGGCAGGATCGGAAAGCGGATGAATCTTTACATACAGATCCGTGCGGTTTCCGTTACAGCCTTTGATGTGCACACGGTCCGCCGTATCCAGCACATCAATGATCTTCTGCTGCATATTGCGGTAAAGCATATAATCAAGCGTATTGATATGCACCGTTTCCGCAAAGATTTCTTCGTATTTTTCTCCGATGGACGGAACCGGGTAAGCAATAATCGTAAAACTGCGTTCCTCCCCGTGAATGTAATGATTGATCAGCTGGCTCTTCTCGCTGCGCTCATACACATCGATTTCCCTCTGTTTGTCGGTATAGGTAACGCGCTCCTCTTTCTGCTCCGGCGAAAACGGCTTTGTCCCGAAAATTTCGATCACTGCCGGTCCTCCGTAATTTGGAGCAATCGCTTTGTGTTTTTCCCAGACAGTACGGTCAACTTCGAGTCCCCGCTCGATGAGTGCCTTATCCAGCCACAGCCCGCGGTCCTCTTTGTGATCGTAAGTAAACTGCTTGTTCAGGGAAATAGAGTACGGACGCAGCACCGGCTGCAATCCGATCTTTTTAAAATTGTGTACGGCGGCACGTACCATCCGCTCGAATCCCAACGGATAACGGATCTCCACTACCGACTTTTTAGAAATATCTTTTCCGGTTGTTTCAAATCCAATCCGGTATCCTTCGGTAAATGTATCCGCCATTGCCTGCATCTGCTGCTTTGTCAAGGAATGCAGAAAATGTGCGGACTCCGTCTCATCTTTTCCGATATACAGACCATAACGGTACAGATATGCCGGATGATCCAGCTCCGCTTCCATCACGATCTGGGTGAAATAATCATATTCCGGATCGATCAGTCTGCAGATCGCATCCGCATTAAAAATTTCTGTGTAATCATGCATAAAAGAATAAATGCATTTTCTGATCTCGTGCACATTCAGATTCTGTGCATCCTCAAAACAGTTGTAAATTTCCACAAACAGTTCCGCATAAATACACAGATAACGGATATTTCCTTCCATACAGCTGGTATAAATTCCATGCAGTCTGGCATCCAATGCCGAGAGCAGCGGTCCGTATTCCCAGCCCATCTTACTGACGGCATATGCCGGGTTTGCATAACTGTCCGCATAATCTTCCTGCACATCCAGATACAGACGGCGATTGATCTTTTTCCCTTCCAGCGTGGAAATTTCTGCCAGTTTTCCACTCAGGGACGCTTCTGCTAATTTATACAAAACCAGAAACAGTTCCGACATTTCAAAGAAATATCCCCGGTACAGTTCTTCCACACTGGAGGCTTCCTCCTCGCTGACCGCCTCAATGCGCTCCATCACAAGTTCCAGCCGTTCCCAGTATTCCTCGTTATTTTTGTGATTGATCTCTCTAAAGCTCATAGTTTGTTTCCTTCTTATAGTTTTTAGCTCAAAAATCCCCAGATATAGGTTCCGATCCAGCATACCATATCCAAAAGGGTCAGTCCCAGTCCCAGTCTCGGAAACAACTGGAAGGAATCTTCTTCCCGCAGACTTTTGGCTGCGATGACAAGAACAACAAATGTTGCGATCATCGCAACGACTCCTGCGCTCCCATAATAAGCAGACAGCGAACCGCCTCCCTGAAAAGCAAGCTTCAGGAACACAAGATACCATACCAGAAGAGCAAGTGCTAATACCGTGGCCAATATTCCCTGTCTGGAATGTTTTTTCTCGGTAAACTTATAGCCACGTCTTCTCCGGTTTCTCATATGCGTCTCTCTTTCCTACAACCTTTTTGCTTATTTGCATCCATACTGCTCATAATAGGCATCGATTGCTTTCCTGATCGTGTCATCAATTACAATTCTGCCCTGACATTCCCGATTATATAAGTGTTCTACCACTTCTTCCATGGTAACAATTGCTTTTCCTTCAAAACCATATTTCTCATGAATTTCATCGAGTGCGCTCTTTACGCCGCCCTGTCCGACTTCCATGCGGTTTAAGCTGACCATAAGACCAACGATCTCAACGTTTGCAGCCCCACGTACTTTTGGAACAGTTTCTTCCATGGACTTGCCGGATGTCGTCACATCCTCGATCATCACCACGCGGTCTTTATCTTTTAAGCTACTTCCTAAAAATCCGCCTTTGTCTGCCCCGTGATCCTTGGCTTCCTTGCGGTCACTGCAGTAACGGATCTCTTTTCCGTACAATTCACTGAATGCAATTGCGGTAACAACAGCCAGTGGAATTCCCTTGTATGCCGGTCCGAATAACACATCAAAATCATCCCCGTAACTGGCGTGGATCGCCTTTGCATAATACTCTCCGAGTTTCTTTAACTGGGAACCTGTCACGTATGCACCTGCATTCATAAAAAATGGCGATTTTCTTCCACTCTTCAGTGTAAAATCGCCAAATTTGAGAACATCACTCTCTACCATAAACTCAATGAACTCACTCTTGTAACTTTCCATTGTATACTTTCCTCCTGTATCAAAAGGCATTCTGCCCTTGTTATTTCGCAGTTTTCTATTAAATTTTAGCATACTTCCGGTGGGTTTTCAATGCGCGAATCATAAAAAGAAACAGCATCCCCAACCCTGCGAGGCGATCCGCCCCGCAAAGTTTCGGATGCTGTTCTTAAATACGGATCCGGCTGTTATTTAACGGTTACTTTTACTGTGTTGCGAGGAACTGACCAGCAATACCACAGATCTGCGTAACTCTAATCAGGCAATTTCAGATTCCGTACAGACAATTTCCGCAGTTTCTGAAGAACTGACCGCCCATGCATCCGAAACAATGGATGCAGAGACCGTAAACACACAGATTCTGGAAAACATTGCTGCCAAAATGAAATCCCTGATACAATATATTCAAAAACAGTAAGCAGTTACCATATCTTTATTATTCCGAAACGGCACCGATTAGTTCTTTGATATCGCTCACATGATATTTTTCCATGTAGCGCTCAATGCCTTCTACAATTTCCATGGTCACTGCCGGATTCCGGAAATTGGCGGTGCCGACAGATACAGCTGTCGCACCCGCCA
>OIYG01000240.1_pt1 | contig 58705 bp, 52 predicted proteins | sample 1587861 | NCBI WGS metagenome assembly OIYG01 (sample SAMN03283272) | human gut metagenome | biome: human-associated habitat; material: feces | host: Homo sapiens | place: Peru | collected 2012
GAGATTTTAAATCTGTAAATTTATTTCCTGCAAAACTCAAATGAAAAACAGGATATTGCTTCCATTCTTTTTCAAGCTTTTCCATTGCAAGGCCGGTAAAAAGTTCTTTCTTTCCTAAAAAATAATCGCGCAAGGTCGAAATTAAAAGCGACTTTCCAAAGCGGCGCGGACGGCTCAAAAAATAAACGCGGTCGGTGTGTGTCATTTTATAAACAATGTCTGTTTTGTCTACGTAATAATAACCGTTTCTTCGTATCTGAGAAAAATCCTGCAACCCAATAGGAAAAAGTTTTAATTCTGCCATACGATTATTATATTACTTTACCGCAAGAAGTTCAATATAATCACGCTCGCCACTGGGCTTGAGTTGAATCTTTGGATTTTTATTACCCACTTACAGCCGATAACTGAAATGTCATTTTTTTTCTGCATACCAAGGAGAAAATAAAACTATGTTTCAATCATACATTCTTCAAAAGAATTTTTCTCGACTATTTTTGCTAATTTGAAATTTATTTTATTCATGTATCTCAAGCGGAAGTCCGTCGGGGTCAGAAAAGAATGTCATTTTTTTATTTGTAAATATATCAAATCGCACAGGTTCAGTTTCAATTCCTTTTGCATTCAGTTCTTTAACTGTTTCATCCACGCTTGTAACTCTGAATGCAAGATGACGCAGGCCGCACGCTTCAGGACGGCTTAATCTTTTTGGTGCATTCTTTATAATGAACAATTCAATTTCCTGGTCGCCACACTGCAAGTCTATTTTGTAATCATCCCGTTCCTTACGATAATTTTCCCTTACGACATTAAATCCAAGAAGTTCAACATAAAAATGATATGATTTTTTGTAATCACTTCCAATAATGGCTATGTGGTGAATTGAATCAAACATTTTTCTCCTCCACTTTTTTCTTTATATAATAATTATAGAAGGAATCTGCAAAACCGGAATCTTCTATTCACTCTGGGTTATTTTCTTCAGCAACTGCAGCATTGACTGAATGCAAAATCCCGACAGAAGAATTGTACAAATAGTGCAGATGCCAACCTTTCCTCCAAGCAGAGCGCCAATAACAACAACGCCTGCATCAAGAGCGGTTCTTACCCATTTTACATTCCAGCCATGTTTTTTAACAAGAGCAAAGGTTAATGCTTCATAAGAGCCGCGCCCAAAATCTGCAAAAGAATACAGCGCAGTGCCGGCAGCAAAAATCAAAATTCCCAGAATCATAATTACAAAATTGATGAATACGTTCTCTGAATAAAACAGGCAGTCAGCAAAAATATCAACAAAGACACCGTAAAGAATTTGGTATATAAGTGTTCCGATATTAATTTGTTTTCGGTCATAAAAAAGACAAACCAATATCATTATTCCTGCAACGGCAAGCGAAGCCTGTCCAAAACTTATATTGAATATTTTGGCGATTCCCTCCCACAAAACAGCCAGTGTTGCACCGCCAAATCCTGCGTGAATTGCCAGATCTATTCCATATGCCGAAACTATTGAACCAATACATATAAGAAGAATTTTTTTAAGAACTTGCATTTGAATCACCGGTTTTTGCAAAAACTACGATATCCAGAATCAAAATGATTAGAATACCAATTATACAATTATTTACAGGAACTTTCCACAGTTTTTGTTTTTGTCAAAAAGGTTTCAGCATGAAGAAAGACTCATCCTTAAATACACATCTACTTCACCCCATTAACCAAAAATTAATCCATAAAACTCAATACTTATCAGTAATAGAAGAATACTTTTGTAGCAATACCAAACTTTCTTCTGTTATTGAACAAATCGCCCCTTCTTCCTCGCAAACAACTTGCATTGCGTTCACGCATATGTACGAACCTTTTTTATTTTCTACACTATCATCTCAAGTTAAATAAACTTACTTTATTTACAAAATAAATCTTATATACTGCAATTACCTAAAAAATATTTTACTTATACAAAAAATAAAATGGTGTAAATTTATTGGCATTCATCGTTATATCAGAAGAAGGAATATCCGTAAAAAAAATTGCCGACTTACTTAAAATGGAATATTCTTTTGTACTTGAATACAATTCAGGTTCATTACACGGAAAAACAAATTCTCCTGTTACAGGATCCATAAGATTTTCACTAAAAACACCAACCGTTCCTTTATTGAACAATTCAACACAAAATTCCTTAAAGAGAAAGTCTGTATCTTTTTTAAAATATTCACCTATGGAATTCCATCCTGTACTTTCAGATGCAACCACTGACTGTAAAAAAGAGATTCCTCCTTTATCTATAAAATATAGTGGATTACTTTCATCATATGACATACCACCTGCCTTCAAAAACAGCCAGTATAAAAATAAACATGTTGCTCCCCTGCATCCTGCGGAATCAGTTCTGCCAAGATAGTCATTCCCGGCAAAGGAGAAATACGCCATATTATTTAAGTAATAGTTTACAAATCTATTATTTCCACCTGATACTCCATAACCGCAAAGACTTTCGCTTAAATGACTTAATCCTTCATTCAAAAAAATTTCCTCAACAAGTTCTGATTTTCCAAGCAACAGTTTATTGTATGTTTTATTTGTAAAATTTATCGCATGCGTAATTTCATGAATCAAAGTTGCAGTTATCGCACTTGCCGAAAAAGAACCCTCGTCTAAACTTTCAGGAATCGCTGCATAAATTATATCACACTCATTACTAAAAGGATTATAATGGGAAGAAGACTTATCCACATTTCTTGTGAAGAAATCAGCAGAATTAAAAAAACCCAATGCAATACCTTCTTCATTTATTGTATGAGAAAAAAGTATGGCAATTTTTTTATCTCCATTTATATCAGCACAACTTCCCCATAAAGTTTTTGTTCTGGGAAGAGCAATAGTTTCAAGATTCTCCAGACAAATATCAATATACGAATATTCGTCCTCTGTTAAATCTTCCGGTACCCATGCACAGATATTATCAGATGAATAATAAAGAACTGCATTTATAGAAGAAGCGTTCGATGAAGAACCTGTTGTATCTGCAATATAAAATAATTTTCTATTGCCCAATATTGGTTCTATTATTGAACGATTCAGTGAAATTTCATTATACGGCTTCAATTTTGCATAATTGATATTATCACACCATATTGATGGATCTATAAGAAATTCACTTTCGCAGGATAAAAATTTATTTACTGAATCAGTCAAAAAAGAAAAATTAAATTCTGTGATTTTTTCACCTGTATTAATTATTCCGGTTGTACAAGCTTCTTTTTTGACAGTCTTTTTACATGGCACATAAGTAACATAGAAAACATTTTCATTCTGTCCTTGAATTACAATTACTTTTACGCATTTTGAAATTTCTTGTTCCGGTAAACTAAGTGTAATTAAATGCTCGCCACTGGATAAACAAACAGATATCTGAGGTCCTGAGCCCAACTTTCCATCTAAAGAAGATTCCCATACTAAAGAATCATTATCTAATGATGACGCAAAAATTATTGGTTCTGTAGAGTAATAAGTCCAATCTGATTTGGGACTCTTGATTTCAAAGTTTATACATTTATCATTTTCATTTTGAATACAAGAACTTAATTCAAAAAAAGACGCAATTAATATTACAGTTAAAGTAAATTTTGATTCATTCTTCAACATAAAAAGTCACCGCCGAACTTGTTATTGAACTGAAAGAATAATATGGCAAAGAAAAGTAAGGGTCGCCACAAATTTTCTGAGCAGTTAAATACAGATAGTAAGTTTTGCCAGCAGTTAGTGTTCCTTTAGGTATTTCAATATTACAAGCACTTGTTGAACCTGTCCAAATCCTACTTAATGCAGTTTTAATATTTACCTGATATACTATCCCGTTTCCAAGAGAGTTCCACGCACAGGATACAGCAGACTGGGAATTTATACTTTTCCCGGAAAGAACGGAATTACCCATCGAATCAGAAAATGACACTATAGTTGGAGCTTTTGTAAGTCTTAAATGAGGAATTTGTATACAGGCTGCTTCTTTGTATGCTGCAGAAATAACTTTTATATTATAGATATCACTTTCAAGTCCATCGAATGATGAAATATAACACTGGCTGTCATTGTCAAATTCCAATAAAAGAACTTCGTTCTCACTGTTTGTTACAGTAACCAGAGAGCCAGTCATTATATCTCCGGAACTATTTTCAGGATAAACCCTGAATACTATATCATCACCGTTTACAGATACTGCACTTGCCCGCAAATTCTGATTTTCTATAGAAGACTCACATCCTGCAAAAAACAGAATAGACAAGAAAAGAATAGGTACAGATTTAAATATTTTCATTTTTTTCCTCAAGGTTTTATTGCCATTAATGTGCTCTTAAAGTTTTTAACATCCAAGTCAAAATAATATATATATCCATTGTATTGTGGTGGGTCAGCAAAAGGATTTGTGTATATATTTTCAGCGGCTCCTATAAGTTCTCCTGTTTCTGAATTATAAACCCTTAAGCCCCGTCCCCATGTTGCAACAAAAGTCTTGCCGTTTGCAACCACTGGTTTTGAATTAAGCGAACCGCATCCTTTGGGTAAATCTCCCCAGACATAGGCAAAAGTTTTTGCATCAATACAGATTATGTTTTTTACCATATTCTGGGGGATTCCTGCTATTGATGAAGTTGCCCAGCTGGTATTGTTTGTATAATAAAACTTTCCGTCTGAATAATAAGCAGGGGAATCTGCTCCAATGTAAACTTCTGTATCCAATTTTTCTGTATCACGGCATTTTTCTTTAAGACACTTTCCCGTTTCCAAATCATAGCAGCTTATTACATTTTCAAAAAAATACAGTCTGTCATCAAATATCTGCATATGACCGTCCCCGTTCATTGTAGTTGTAGGAGTCTGCCATTTTACAACTTCGCTGTCTGCATCTATTGCAACGGTTTTTATTATGCTCCCGTGTTTTTCCTGCCAGAAGTCGTATGTCTGGAAATATACAATCCCATCCTTTGCTACAGGCCGCATCAGGATTCCTACATCGGCTACATCATCTGTCCAGACAAGCCTGGGTTCAATATGCTGTACCTGTTCCGGTCCCAGTGTAAAATCAATTTTTGAAACATCAAACTTCAAAAGGCCTTCATTTATTACACCTTCGCCGTTTATGTTTGACCAGAAAAGATTTCCGCCGCATGAAATCATTGTAGGCCCCCTGTCCATATAAATTCTCGTAAAAGAAACAACTGCATCTATTTTACCGTCGTCATCTCCAATGACATACAAATACCCTCCGGAAGTCTGCACATACAGTCTGTCATTTATTACAACCACAGGAGACTTGTTAACACGAAATATTTCAGGACTGGTCCATACTATATGACCATCCAGAAGATCTACTTTTGTCATTGAAAACTTATACTCCTGTTCCAGACCTTCGTTTACAGAAGTATAGTTGCATTCAATAAGATATAAAAACTGTCCGTTCTGGGTGGGCTGGTAAGTATCGTAAGCATTTGTTTCCAGTTTCCAGACTACATCGGGTTCGTATACAGGTTCTTCAGACGACTTCTTTTTTTTTTCATCAAATATACAACCTGTGCAGGATACCAAAATGAAACAGATAATTACAAAAATAATCTCACTGCATAATTTATTGTGTTTCATTATTGTATCTCCATCCCCGCGCTCTTAACAACATATTATCTATCTCGGATTGAGTAACAAGATTTGACCCCGGATTAATATCAGCATGATTATACGGCAGCGCAGTATATCCTTCAGGTTTTTCACTGAGCACATTAAGGTGTACAACGGATGTCTGTTTTGTTGCAGGGTTATAAAAAGTTTTTGGATAAAACTGACTTTCCTTTGCAACAAGCCCGTCATTTTCATCAGAGCCTTTCAGTTTGTTCAATTCACCGTCTATATTACTTAACCAGTCACTTGCTGTACTGCAGTATGTTGCAAATGTTTTATGATACCCCAGTATTCCAAAAGTAATGTAATATTTTGCAAGATTGATTCCATTGGCTATATCCAAACCCTTTACGGCATAGCCTATACCGTTTCTTACATTACTTTCCATATCGCTGCCCAGCATTCCCAATGTATTGCTGTCTGTACCTACGATATATCCCATTGGAAGATCAGGATCAAATTTGGGCATATCAAAATATGCTGTATAAGTCGTATAAATGGGTTTTGTTTCTATAGTCAGGTAATATATTTTTATTCCAAAAACCTTCTTGTATGTCCATGTAAGATATTTATTTTCTCCTGTCTTCCTTTTATATACAATACTTTTTGTTTTTGACACGTTGTTTTCTATAAACGAACTTCTTGGCATCATGTCATAAATTTCCGGCAGCACTGAATAAGGAGCATTATCCAGACCGGCCGTAATATATGAATTAAAATACGGGAGAACAGTCGTGAGCGTATCATCTACATCGGACGAATTTACACCAAGCCAGGATAATGCATATGGTGTCAAGGTAATTCCAATGATAGCGGCGAGTGCATCAATAGTAAGGCTTGCTCCCAATACACCTATTGTTCCATTTCCCAGAATAACTATTGCATTTTCAAGTTTGGCCTTAAACGGAGTAAATCTGTTGACTTCGGAACAACCGTCAAGCGCTTTCAGACCTTTGTCTATTCCTGATACTGTAATTACAGCCTTTAGCTTTTTGTATTCTTCTGGATGCTGCTGCTTTAATCTGGTTGCATAAGCTATTGCTCTAAGGCCGCCCTGGCTGTGCCCGACTACTGCATAGTCTGCTGATGTACTTCCGGCCTTACCGCTTAGTACTCTGTCAATTTCGGCATCCACACGTTCTTCCAAAGTATCTGAATGTGCATCAACTTCTGTATCCGCAAAGCCAAAGCCAGACATAAAACGGTAGCCTTTGTCATTCAGATTTCCAATCTTAACATATTTCTCATCCACTGTCTTTTGTGCAGATATCGCAATTACGGTTACACACAGCATCATTGCTGCAATTATTTTCTTTTTCATGTTCTACTCCCCATCAAATAATAATTTAAAAACACTGTCTTCTGTCTGATTTATTTCAATATTAGTATACAGTTCAACAACAGTTTCAATATTGCTTAAATTTGCAGGATCACCAAAAGTAATTGAACTGTCTTCATAAATATTTCCGGCTTCCTGCATAGCTTCAAATTCTTCATCAGAAATTTCAGGAATATCATCCACTGATTCATATACCATACTCTTATCCGGCATCTCTCCAACATTTTCTGCCATCTGAGTGTTAATTGTAAATATGGTTCCAATCTTTACAGGCGTACCTTCATAATCTTCATAAACGGGGCAAAGTGTACTTGTAACTACGGTTTCATCATCCATTACAGTTACAGTTTCTACTTCTTTTACAACTTCTTCTGAAACATCATATGAAATAGTTGATTTTATAGATTTTTCTCCATATCCAAGAACCAGCATTGACTGCGGAAGAGAAAGTGTCAGCAATGAAGATTCTGTATTTTCAGATAAATCCAGAGACAAGCGATAGGCTTCACTTTTAACATTTTCAATATCAATTTTACCAAAACCCAGATTATCTCCACCGAACATTCTTAATGATGAATTGTTTTTGTCGCTAACATTTATACGCAGAAGCTCATCATTGGTTTGCGTATTACATATTATTAAATCTTCTCCATCAGAAAGCACAGACCTATAAACCCCATCAGAATCAGCAACCATATCGATACGTGTATATTGAACATTATCTATCATTTTTACAGACATCTTATATTTATCTGATAATTTTAATCCGGTATCTTCACGGCTGTTCATTCTATAAACCTGAACATCCGTTTGATAACTTGTAATTTTATCTGAAGATTTATCCTGGCTCCATGCAATAGTTGTGGGATTTTCTTCAAAAACACTATCAGCTTCTGTAATATTTTTTGAATTATCACAAGACGCAAACAGATACAACATTAAAGGAACTAAAGTTGTACACAACAATAAACTCTTCTTCATACATACTCTCCTGAGATATTAGAAGACTGTTCAAACAGTCAAAAAGATTCTGTATTTTAAGATAAACTGAAAATACATTGTAACAGAACAGTTTGCTACACAAACTTCTGATAAAAATCCGGTTACAAACAACAGATTTCTTAGCAATTATTCCAAACTTAATTTCCATTCTACCACAACTATTCAATTCCAGAACGTATACCTTTGTCTAATTAGCATATACCTTTGGCTAAAAAAGGGGTGATCAAGGTATATTTCACAGAAAAAACTCGTATGTCTTCCAAAAAACTTTACATCCTTAAAATATTGTGTTAAGATTATTATAAAGTGTTCAAACCTTATTTTGGGGGAAACATAAGAGATGAGAGTTTATTTTAATGAAAAAGAGTTTTGGCCGTTTATAAATACTTTTACCATTTTTATCTGCATTTTTATTTGTTTTATTACATTCAGCAGAGAAGTCAATTTTTCTATTAACCCTAAAACTATATTTGGACTGTCAGTTACTTTTATCACACTTGTTCTGCTGATGTTCAGTTTTACAATCAAAAGAGGATTAATTAATTATTCAATAATTTATATAATTTGGGGAGCCTGTGTTATTCATATGGGCAATCACCTTTTGGGTTCAGCTTTCTTTTACACAACAATACTATTCCTTTACAAACGATTCCCTGTTTTCAAAGAAAATAGAAAAGCTTTCTTTTTGTTATCGATTGTACTTATTCTTATACCATTTATTCTTATACCTTTTTCAAAAGGAACTTATATTATAAAACTCAATGCCTACCTGAATGATTTTCTGCTTTTATATTTTGTATCTCTGGTACTATTTTTGATTTATTCAATTCATAAAAACAAAAGCATTGATTCAAAAAAAGTTCTGGACTTATCCAGATATAATTTTTCTGTCCGTAAAATCAGAATTTTAAATGCCGTTATGTCAGGAGCCAAATATTCAACAATAGCAGTAAATCTTGGTTGCGGACTTGCAACAATCAAAAAAAATGTTGGAGAAATTTGCACCACACTTCAAGTAGCAGACAAAACAGAACTTCTTGTAAAATATTCAGGATACACCATTCAATGCTGATACTTATTTAAGTATTAATTCCCTCCCGCAAACATATTTTTACAATACACTCGATTTTTTTACGCTTTTCTTCTATAATAGTGGAATGAAACCAATACTCGATTACACGGTAATATATAACGATGATGATATTGTTGTCCTGAACAAACGCTCAGGTCTTCTTATTGCTGCCGACCGCTACGATCCCGACGCCCCACGCCTTGACGAAAGTGCAAGCAAAGAGTTCGGAAAGATTTATGCGGTTCACAGAATAGACAAAGACACAAGCGGCGCCGTTATTTATGCAAAAAACGCAGAAGCCCACAAAAAACTTTCAGAACAGTTCATGAACCGCACTGTACAAAAAGTTTACCACTGTCTCGTTAACGGACGCCCGGCGTGGGATGACCTTCACGTAACATTACCTCTTCTTCCCGATGGGGACATAAGACACCGCACTGTAGTAAACAAAAAAATCGGCAAATCTTCCATAACAGATTTTCATCTTATAGGAGTCTGCGGACCCTACAGCTGGATTGAAGCACGACCGCACACAGGACGTACACACCAGATTCGCGCGCATCTTCAGGCAAACGGACTAGGCATTGTATGCGACCCGCTTTATTCCGGTAACCAAAAGCCGGTAAGATTAAGCGATATAAAACGCAGGTGGAACGGAGACACGCTCGAAGAACGGCCGCTTCTTTCCAGACTGGCGCTTCACGCATTCCGTCTTACGCTTAACCATCCGCGTACAGGCGAGACAATGACGTTTACAGCTCCTTACCCAAAAGATCTTGATGCCGTAAGAAACCAGCTGGCAAAAATATTCAAAACAGATCCGCTTGTTTTTGCGGCAACTGAATCAAAATGAAAAAACTGCGCGCAGGAATTTTAACAACTGCTGTCCTTCTCTTTAAGTGCGCATCTCTTAACGCGCAGAATTTTTTCGGACTTGAAGTCACACCATTTTTTACAATCCGCAGCGGAAGTCAGTACGAGTACGTTTACACAAACACATATTCAGACGGAGCAACACTCAGTCTTTTGGACTGGCAGCAGAATCCTATCCTTTTCGGAGGAGCAAAAGCGTCTGTCCGTTTAGGTCGGTTTTCTCTTAGCGGACAGGCGGGCGCGGCGGTTCCCGGAACAGACACAGGTTTTGTTACAGATTATGACTGGAAAAACCTTGAACTGACGAGCGATACCACCTTACAGAAAATATGCACAAACTACAGTAAAAGCGCATGCACCGTTAACGCAGATTATTTTCTTTCGGCGCGCGCACTATTCTGTTTAAAAAAAACGCACTCATTCAGCATATCGCCATTTGCCGAACTTGAATACACATATTCCCATTACCAGGCAGACGGTGGCATACTAAAATACGGCGCTAAGGATTCAAAAACAAATACATATTCCTCATACGAAACAGCAGAAGAAGAATCCATGACAGGAACAGTACTCAGCCTTCAGCGAATTGAATATTTTACCTGGGCAGGTCTTGAACTCAAATGGGATACTTTTCGCGGAACCAAAATTCTTTTTGAAATTGCCGCATGCCCTTATGCAAACATCCAGTCTCTTGATTACCACGCACTGCGCTACACTTATTTTCTTGACTTAATGGAAGGATTTTTCTGCGGAATAAAAGCATCGCTGGGACTTGAAACAGAACTTACAAAACGCCTTTCACTTTGCATTAGTGCACAGATTCTTGATACATCCACTATCGACGGAAACACACGCGTCAAAAGTTACAGTTCAAAGTATTTTTCAGACTTTATTTCTTCAAAAAAAGACTGCGGTTCTTCTTTTTCTTTCTTTGACTTCAGCACTGGATTTAAAATAATTTTATTCTAAAACAAAAAATAATCTTACCGATTTTATTTAATCGTGATATAATTTAGTTAAGGTTGGTTCTTAAAAAATGCAATTTTTATAGATTGACCTTAAGTTATAAAACTTCAGTTTAAAAATCTTCTGTAGGAGGAACCCTGGATGAAAAAAATTATTACAATAAGCAGAGAATACGGTAGCGGCGGTCACACTATCGGAACCTACGTTGCAAAGGAGCTCAATATTCCTTTATATGACAAAGAAATTATTGACATGGCAGCCCAAAAATCAGGACTGTCACCAGACTTTATAAAAAAAACCGAGCAGAATATTTCTTCGGGCTGGCTCTACACCCTTCTTTTGGGAGCAAGTTATGCAGCACCAGGGACAACGCACATCGGAATGAATACACAGAATCCTTCTGTTCCGCTGGCAGACCAAGTTTTTAACGCACAGCGCAATGTAATTATCGAACTTGCAAAAAAAGGCCCGTGTGTCATCGTAGGAAGATGCGCCGACTACATCCTGCGCCACTGCGAACAGATTAACAAAACTGACGTACTTAACGTTTTTATCTACGCACCGCTCAAAGACAAAGTAAAACGCGCAATAGAACAGAAAGGCCTTGATCCTGCAACTGCAGAACGTGATGTAAAACTCATAGACAAGCGCCGCGCCAACCACTACAACACATTTACCGAACGCACGTGGGGCAAGCGCGACCATTACGATTTACTTATAAACAGTTCACTTCTCGGCCTCGAAAAAACTGCAGAAATGATTATTGAAGTCGCAAAACATTCCTGAAGTTTTTTGAGTAAAGCTACAGTTTTATTCTTACAGTCTGAATACGGCGGGAACTCTGGTCTTCTACGATATAGATGTTTCCGTCGCATTTATATACAGCACCAATCGGTGGAAGTTCATCAAATCTTTCCAAAAGCCAGCCTCCGAGCGTGTCAAAATTTTCGCTCGAAAGATTCAGATTAAGCACGTCATTCAAATCATCAAGTTTCATATCTCCGGGAACAAGAAATTCATTTGTGCCAAGAACAGTTACGCGCTTTTCTGGAGCAACTTCCACATATCCGTATTCATCAGTCATGCGTCCGAAAACTTCATGCAGAATATCATCCATCGTAACAATTCCGGCCATGCTTCCGTATTCATTTACAACAACTGCAAAATTATTTTTTTCTTTTTTGAAACCGTGAAGAAGATCAATCGCAGACATTGTTTCCGGTACAAACATTACCGGCCGCATACAGATTCTTATAAAATCACGGCTCGAAGTAATTGGTTTTGATGCAAACAGAACGCCCTTGTAATGAAGAACTCCGATTATATTTTCGGGATTGTCTTCGTAAACAGGAAGTCTGGAATACCCCGACTCAACAAAAAGTTTTATTACATTATCAAGGGTTTCATTTACGTTAACATAACGCACCAGAGATCTGTGGCGCATAATGTCGTGCAAGTTCAAGTCCGAAAATTCAAATATGCGGTCAAGCATTTTGCGTTCGTCCTGCTCAAGCGTTCCTTCATGTTCACCAACGTCTATAAGAGTTTTAAGTTCATCTTCGGTAATAAGAGGCCGCTTTGTTTTAATAATCTTGTGTTCCAGAAAATCTATAAAGTTTGTAAAGACGCTAAATATCCAAATTACAGGAAAGAAAATACGCTGAATCCAAATTACCGGAGTAGCCGCAAATTGTGCCATAGACTGCGATTTTATTCCTGCATATGTTTTTGGAATAATTTCACTGAACACAATTACAAGCACTGTTATAACTGCTGTTGCTGCAGAAAGATATTCAGGACCGAACACTTCAAGTGCAAAAGCCGTTGCAACAGAAGAGTTAAGTGTATTTACAAAATTATTTCCTATCAGAACTGTTGTAATAAGTTTGTCAAGCTTTGATTTTAAGAAAGCAATTTTTTTTGAATTGCGCGCATTCGACTTGAGCATCTGCCTGATTGTAATTCTTGAAAGACTTGTATACGCAGTTTCTGTCGCAGAAAAAAAAGCACCCATACACAAAAGAACAATAATCAGAATAAGAGTAAGAAGAATTTTTAAATTACTGTTCATTGCCTGCCTCTTTACATTCCCTTATTCTTACACGGGACACGCGTTTGTCATCCATTTTGCTTACAATAAATTTATATCCCGAGCGAACAATACTATCACCTACGCGCGGAATACTTCCCAAAGTCTCGCATATGTAGCCGCCCAAAGTTTCACATCGACGTGAATACAATGAAATTCCCAGCTGTTCATTTATGTCTATAAGTCTTGAAAGTCCGTCGACTTCTGCATTCTGCAAATTTCTGAGCGTAAGTTCAACACGTTTTGCATAAGGTTTGTATTCATCTGCAACAGGGCCAAAAATTTCGCGCACAAGATCTTCGCTTGTAAGAACACCGTAAGTTCCAGAATATTCATCTATTACAACTGCCATGCTCTGTCTGTTTTCACGGAGCATCTGCTGTATACTGGACATTTTTTTTGTTTCAAGAATAAAAAGCGGCGGTCTCATAACTTTTTTTACGCTGAACTCTTCGGGTCTGTTTTTATAACAGAGCAAATCCTTTACATAAAGAATTCCAAGAATATCATCAATGCCGTTTTTTCCGTAAACTGGAAAGCGTGAAAGTCTTATGCGCTCGGAATATTCAACTATTTTCTGGTAAGAGTCATCTATTGAAACTGCCTTTATATTTTTACGCGGAACCATTATATCTTTAGCTTCCAAATCGCTGAACTTAAAGACGCGGCGCATCATTGTTTTTTCATTGCGTTCCAGAACTCCCTGTTCAAGTCCCACGTCAAGAAAAGTTTTTATTTCTTCTTCTGTAAACGAAACTTTCTTTTTGGAAGCGTCTACTTTAAAAATTTTTAACGTAATACGCGAAAGAAAAGTAAAGACCGCAACAAAAGGAGAAAGCAGAACTTCAAGTACGGCAATGAATCCGCAGAAAAAAAAGGCAATCGGTTCGGGATGATGGGTTGCAACTGTCTTCGGAAAAATTTCTCCAAAAATCAAAAGAAGCATTGTTGCACAGAAAGTTGCTATTCCAACTCCTGCACTGCCGAACATTTTTATTGAAACATAAGTGAGAATAGATGACAAGGCAATGTTAACAATATTATTGCCCACAAGAAGTGTGTTTATAAGACGGTCTCTTCCATTAAGAAGCCGCCAGACAAGTATTGCCCGACGGTTTTTCTGATTGCGCAGAGAACGCACCCTTAGTTTGTTAATAGAAAGGAATGCGCTTTCTGCTGCAGAAAAAATCATTGAAAGAAGTATGAGCACCCCTGCAACTGCAAGAAGCGCCCACATGGAAGCCGACGGTGGTTGTGAAGAGTCCATCGCCTTCTACTGTGCCCCCATTTTTTCTTTCATATTTTTTGTAACCGCAATTGCATTCAGAATTGTATCTGCATGTTCACCGGTCGGATCCAAATCATATGAATTGTTCAGATATTCGAGCATTCTGTCAAAATCAGTGCTGTTGCTGTAAGCAAGCATAAATGCTGCGGTAAACCAGGCATTCTGCTGCTGTTCAACATTCATGTTACCAAGATTAACGGCATTTACAAAAGGCTCTGCAACGTCACCGCCCGAAACAGCTTCATCATATGAAAGAAAATTTGCCTGATACAAATCAAACAGTCCGCGCTCGCCGCTTTTGTTTTCGGGATCAAGAACTGCAACTTCTTCTACAAGAGGTCTTAGCGGAGTTACGCAGTCTGCAAGTGTATTTTCATACAAAGCCTTTATTGCGGCAATCTTTTCCACACCGGAAGTTTTGTTCAAATCGGCAGAATATTTTCTGAATTCAACGCAGGTTTCTTCTACAGAAGCAAGGGAATCTGCAAAGTCAGTATATTCCGGAACAGTCTCGCCGACAGGAAGCTGTGAAATTACATATCCTTCAGGCGTAAGAATATAAACTGCAGGATAAGAGCGCACGTTGTATGTCATTGCAAGAACAGTCTTGTCTGCATACTCAGCGGCAATTTTTTCTGCAGCTTTCTTTTCTTTTTTTGAAGCATCTTCTGCAACATCTGCAAGTGCATATTCCTTCTGTGAAAAATCAATATTCAGGAATACAAACTTTTTTCCAAACTGCTGTGCAAATTCTTTTGTATAAAGAATCTTCTGCTTAAACGGAATGCAAGAGTCAACCCAGTCATCGCCCGAGAACAGAATAAAAATCTCGCGGTTTTTTGCAGTTGCCTGCTTCTTTGCCTTTTCAAAACTTGTAGTCCATGTAACAGCAGATTTTCCTGCAGCATCTTCTTTCTTTGTATCTTTATCGCAACTTACAAACAAAGTGCCCAGTGCAATAACAGATACTGCAAAAATTCTAACCATTTTCTTTTTCATAAAATAAAACCCCAATCAGTTAAAGTACGAAACGCCTGCATAGAAAATATTCTGGCAGGAACTTTCGTTTGCGTTTCCGGCAGATGCACCGGCAATATTCTTGATAAGATCAGAACTGCTTCCGTCTGCATCATTTCCCATGGTGCGCTCACTGTGTCCCATCTTTCCAAGAACACGACCATCCGGGCTGGTAAGTCCTTCTATTGCAAAAAGGCTTCCGTTGGGATTGTCAGGCTCGGTGACAGATGGAATTCCGTTTTCGTCAACGTACTGTGTAAAGACCTGACCGCTGGCAAAAAGTTTGCGCGCAAGATCTTCGTCAATTACAATGCGTCCTTCACCATGGCTTACCGGAACAAGATGAATGCGTGACTCAAGAACACTCTTTGAAAGTGCCCACGGACTTGTTGCACTCACCATTCTTGTACGTACAATGCGGCTTATGTGGCGGTTGATTCTGTTGAATGTAAGCGTCGGCATATCTTCAGAAGGCTCGCGAATTTCACCGTATGGAACAAGACCTGTTTTGATAAGAGCCTGGAATCCGTTGCAGATACCAAGAACAAGACCGTCGCGTTTTTTAAGAAGATCCATTATTGCATCTGCAATTCTGTGTTCGCGTATAACATTTGCAATATATTTTCCGCTTCCGTCAGGCTCATCTCCAGAACTGAATCCGCCGGCAAAGGCAAGAATCTGTGACTTTGAAATCTGCTTTTTGAATTCCTCAAGCGATTCTGCAAGTTCATCAGGTGTTCTGTTTCTGAAAACCATTATATTTGTTTCTGCACCGTTCAGGTTAAACGCACGCGCCATATCGTATTCACAGTTTGTTCCGGGGAACACAGGAATAATTACACGCGGCTTAACGCTGCTGGTTTTTACAGAGAAACTCTTTCTTGCGGCTGCCAGTGATTTATGTTCAGCAAGTGCAAAGTCAGGAAGCGCTTTCTGAAGTGCAGCGCCTGATACCGGCGGGAACACTTTTGCAAGTTTTGATTCCCATGCCTGTTCAATTTCGCAAAGTTGAATTTCTTCATCTTCTATAGTAACAGAAGGTTCTGCCTGGGTATCACCGATTTTTGTAACAGTTCCGCAGGCAAAGTCAGAAGAAGTTTCAAGATCTTCGGAAGTTTCTACAATTATTGAACCGTACAGCGGAGTAAACAAATCAGAAGCGTCTGCATCTTTTTCAAGACCGGCAGCAGTTGCACTAAGAGGAATTGTGTCCAGCGAAATTCCAATGCGGTTACCCATAGCCATCTTGCTTACGGCTTCTGCTATTCCACCGGCACCGACAGGATACATTGCGCTTATTTTCTTTGCACAATTAAGAGCATAAAGTGCGCGTGCATTTTTCTTGAAGGTTTCAAAATCAGGGGCAAGTTCTGCAGAATAAGGAACACTTACAAGGTAAACTGAATCCCCGGCTTTTTTGAATGAACCAGAAGTTACGTTTGAAACATTTTCTGTATCTACTGCAAAAGATACCAGTGTGTGCGGAACATTAAGTTTTTCGAAAGTACCGGACATTGAATCCTTTCCTCCGATTGAACCTGTTCCCATAGATTTCTGTGCATCAATTGAACCAAGCAGTGCTGCAGCAGGGTAACCCCATGTTTTTTCATCTACAGCACGTCCAAAGAATTCCTGGAACGTAAGTCTGCATTCTTCGGGGTTTCCGCCAAGACAAAGAATTTTTGCAAGGGAAGAAAGAACGGCAACCTGTGCTCCGTGCCAGGCAGACCACTGTGCAACACGCGGATCATAACCGAACGACATGAGGCTTACAGTAGAAGTTTCACGCGGGCTTACTACCGGAATTTTAGCTGCCATTCCGGCTTCGGGAGTTCCCTGGTATTTTCCACCGTAAGGCATAAGTACAGAACTTGCACCGATAGAACCGTCGAATCTTTCTCCGAGTCCGCGCTGTGAACAGCATGCCAGGTCTTCCATATCGGCAAGCCATGCTTTTTTCATGTCGGGCTCTGATTCATTTTCATTAAGAATTTTTTCTACCGACTCAAGCGGCTTTACAAGAGGTGACTCTTTCTGTGCGGCAGGTGATTCTATTCTTGCAACAGCTTCATGTTTTGCTCCGGCTGCGTCAAGGAATGAACGGTCAATATCAACAATTGTTTTTCCGCGCCACTTCATTACAAGGCGGTCTGTATCTGTTACAGTTGCAACTACAACCGCGTTAAGGTTTTCTGCATCTGCTGCGGCAATAAATTTTTCTACGTCAGACTTGCGTACAACTACAGCCATTCTTTCCTGTGATTCAGAAATTGCAAGTTCTGTTCCGTCAAGGCCTTCATATTTTTTGGGAACTGCATCAAGGTTTATATCAAGCCCCGGAGCAAGTTCACCTACAGCAACAGAAACTCCGCCCGCACCAAAGTCATTTGAACGGCGTATCATGCGGCAAACGTCCTTGTTGCGGAACAAACGCTGAATCTTGCGCTCTTCCACGGCATTTCCTTTCTGAACTTCGGCAGCAGCGGTTGTAACAGACTTAACATCATGTACCTTTGAAGAACCTGTTGCTCCTCCAATACCGTCACGTCCTGTTCCGCCTCCAAGAAGAATAACAATGTCACCTGTTTCGGGCTCTTCACGCATTACCTGATCACAAGGGGCAGCCGCAATAACAGCTCCAAGTTCCATGCGCTTTGCTACAAAACCGGGGTGATAAATCTCGGTAACCTGTCCTGTAGTAAGACCAATCTGGTTTCCGTAAGAAGAAAATCCCTGGGCAGCTTCGCGTGTAAGTTTCATCTGTGGAAGTTTACCGCTGAGTGTTTCTGAAAGCGGAACAGTCGGGTCTGCAGCTCCGGTAACACGCATTGCCTGGTAAACCCATGAACGTCCCGAAAGCGGATCACGGATTGCGCCTCCGATACAAGTTGCGGCTCCACCGAAAGGTTCAATTTCTGTAGGATGATTGTGTGTCTCGTTCTTGAACTGAAGAAGCCAGCGTTCTGTTGCGTCAGGAGAATCTGCGCTTATTTTGTTTCCTGCAGCGTCTGTAGTATAATGAACGTCTATATAAACTGAACATGCATTGATCTCTGCACTTACCTCGAGGTCATCGAGTTTTCCGTGTTTACGCAGATACTTTGCACCGATGCAGGCCATGTCCATAAGTGTAACAGGCTTGTCTTTGCGGCCGGCATAAAGGTCAGTGCGCATTACATTGTAACCGTCAAGTGACTTCCTGAAAAGCTCTGCATAAGGACCGTCATCAATCTTTACATCATTGAGAACAGTGTTGAACGTAGTGTGGCGGCAGTGGTCGCTCCAGTAAGTGTCCAGAACACGTATTTCTGTAAAAGTAGGGTCACGGTTAATTGACTTGAAATAATCCTGAAGGAACTTAATATCGGCAAAATCCATTGCAAGGCCAAGTTTTTCGCGGTAAGTTTCAAGAGCAGCATCATCAAGTGCGTTAAAGCCTTCTACTGTTGGAATATCAGCCGGAACTTCAGATTTCATCTGAAGTGTTTCAGGCTTTTTGTCATCAGTAAGACGGCTGTCTACCGGATTTATAAGATAAGATTCAATTTTCTTTACTTCGTCTGCAGAAACTGTTCCTTCAAGAAGAACAATCTTTGCACATTTTACGTGCGGTGGTTCAGAGCCGACTTTAACTTCTTTTGACATGCTTTCCCTAAGAAGAGAAAGACACTGTTCTGCACTGTCGGCGCGCTGGTCATACTGCCCCGGAAGATATTCCCAGATAATTTCAGTTGTTCCTGAAGGGACTGAAAGAGCATCGTATGTTACAATGTCACCCTGAGGCTCAGAGAAAATTCGTGTTGCGGCCGCTTTTGCAACTGCATCAGTAACATTCTCGATATCGTACCGGTTGAAATAGCGAACGCCGGTAACACCACCAATACCCAAAAAACCTGTTATTTCGGAAAAAATCCGCGCCGCTTCATTCTGGAAGCCGGCCTTTCTTTCAACATAGATACGAAACATTCGCATATTATATAGAAAAAAATGCGTTTGTTCAATGTAAAATCACCTGCAAGCCGCCTGCACGCACCTGCATTTCAGGGACAGACGCTTATTACGTTAAGAGCGGCGGAACACGTCGGCAGCGTGCCGTTCCCGAACGGCTTCGGCGCTGCGCACCTGCAGATGTCCGGGCCGCCCCGCCGTCGCCGCGCTCCGCCTCTGATATTGTTTTAATTGTATATTCCTGCAGCAACCTCTGCCTATTGAATTTTTTCAGTTGATTCTAATAGATGCTGCATGATAAAATTTGCTTTAGTCTCCGCAAGATCATTCAATTCATCAGGAGATAATTTTTCCAACTTTTTTTTAGAAATAGTCAATTCTTTTGTCATTACTTCTTCCATAATTACCTCCAATAAACAGTTTCGCATATTCCACATTATTAAAACCGTTTTACACGATTCTATGCCTGGCCTGCAATTTTACTGTCGTTTCCAAACATCTTCATTAATGCCTGCTGTAAAACCTGCGAAAAGTTTACGTTGTTTTCCTGTGCTTCTGCATTTAACCACGCAGGAAGAGTGACTGTCCTGCTTACAGATTTATTAACCTGAGCCATGCGGATTGAAGGCATATATACGTCAATAAGCATTGATTTCTGATTTTTTTCCAATTTTATTGACTCAAGAGATGAAGGTTCCGGGATTTTCTCTCCGTCTTCTTCAAGTCCAAACATTACACAACCAAGTAATTCACGTGCAGAAAGCAATGCATCCTTGTCGTCAACTCCTGAAGTTGCAACTTCCAAATCCGGAAAATCAACGGCAATTTCCTGCCCTTTCTCATAAGTAAAAACTGCCGGGTAAAAGTATCTTTCTGGCTTTTTCATTTTTCACCTACCTGAACAGAAGTCCTGACTGTTCTTCAATACGCTTTAATGTGGGTCTCGGTATGTCCTTGCACGGATGCTTTACAGTTACGCGACCTTTCTTGGTGGGATGTTTATACTGGTGATGGCTTCCGACCGTATTAACCAAATACCAACCGTCGGCTTCAATCAATTTAATTACATCTCTTGAAGAATAACTTTTCACCGGTTCCCTCCCCACACCACTTTAGTTTAACACATATTATTATATGTATCAAGAAAATCTGCACGCACCTGCATCTCAGGAACATACGTTTATTCCGTTAAGAGCGGCTGAGCACGTCAGCAGCGTGCCGTTCCTTTATTGCAGTAAAAGTATCATCATTAACTCGATACATACAAAATCACGGTACAACAGTCATCCAATCAGAGAAGTCCTTCAGGAACAAGCAAAGAAACTCCGTAAAGCAGTTTATGAAACTATAGAAGAAAAGAAATAAACACAATCTGTATAGTGCAATTGTAAATAGTCCAGCCCCTTCCATTTCTACACACAATGCTCTTTTAGAACGATAGTTAAGAATTTGTTCCCATGTTTCATGGTATCCAGCATCTGTTGTCCAGTGTTTTCCTCTATTGATATGTAGTTTTTTAGTTTTTAGTATCTGCTCCATTTCGTCTGTCAAGGATGCTGTTGTTTTAATAAAATCATAGTCAAAACCATATAATCTTGCCACAGCAGTATCCATTATACGCGCCATCTGTAAGAATAACATCACCAATATTTAATTCTGGGTTAATTCCACCCGCCAATCCAACATGGATAAATTCTTCTACACCACCAGCTATTAAATCCTCTGCCTGTGTAGCAATTCCAGGAGAACTTGCTTGAAGTTTTAATCCCTTTATTCAGGTCTTTTATTTTTACGTACAAGAGTGCAAAACCAACTGGTGCTGACCAGCCGTACAAGTTTTAATCCCTTTATTCAGGTCTTTTATTTTTACTTATAAGCATAAGGAAGTTAAATAACTTCAAGGAGTAAATTGGTTTTAATCCCTTTTTATTCAGGTCTTTTATTTTTACTAAAGGGAGGCTCTATGGAGTTTTCGGATGTAGATTTTGCACTGTTTTAATCCCTTTATTCAGGTCTTTTATTTTTACTATCACATACATTCGGGTATGTGCTGCGTCATGAATTATCATGTTTTAATCCCTTTATTCAGGTCTTTTATTTTTACCAGATACAAGGTTGTTCAGAACACTGAAGCCTTTGATTTTGTGTTTTAATCCCTTTATTCAGGTCTTTTATTTTTACGATGAGGTGTAAAACTATGAAATTAAATGAACTTTTTACAAGTTTTAATCCCTTTATTCAGGTCTTTTATTTTTACTGCAGTAGCGGATAGCAGAAAACTGCCAATGCTGGGCATTGTTTTAATCCCTTTATTCAGGTCTTTTATTTTTACGAGCAGGCTTCTATGAGAAGATTACTCAGGAATTTTATCCAGTTTTAATCCCTTTATTCAGGTCTTTTATTTTTACCAGAACATTGGTATGAAGAGAAACGTTATTGGTACGGTTTTAATCCCTTTATTCAGGTCTTTTATTTTTACAATTCGTTGTTTAATGTCCGGATTCGTTGTGACGATGTATCGTTTTAATCCCTTTATTCAGGTCTTTTATTTTTACTGAGGGACGAGGTCAACGAAAAGTTTAACCTCCAGTTTGAGGTTTTAATCCCTTTATTCAGGTCTTTTATTTTTACTCCGGTTGTTATAAAAAAGACATTTGAGCAGATAAAGAAGGTTTTAATCCCTTTATTCAGGTCTTTTATTTTTACAGTCATTCTGGGCTAGTTGAAAGAATTTGTTGCGTTGTTATTAAGTTTTAATCCCTTTATTCAGGTCTTTTATTTTTACAATAACTCATATTAGCAGGAATTTCATACCATTCACCAACAGTTTTAATCCCTTTATTCAGGTCTTTTATTTTTACTTTGAATACCATACAAGACAAAGTAAACAAAGACAACGAAAGTTTTAATCCCTTTATTCAGGTCTTTTATTTTTACATATATACATAAGGAACGGGAAGCAATAACCCGTAACCATTTTGTTTTAATCCCTTTATTCAGGTCTTTTATTTTTACATATGTAAACTTGATACGAAAATCAGCACACTTCTATTCTAGTTTTAATCCCTTTATTCAGGTCTTTTATTTTTACTCAAGGACACTTGACGGGAAAGTATGGGGCGATAAATTAAGTTTTAATCCCTTTATTCAGGTCTTTTATTTTTACTTTAGAAGCGAAGGGATTAAAAATCAATAATAATCTGTTCTTCGTTTTAATCCCTTTATTCAGGTCTTTTATTTTTACAGAATGTTCTTCGGTGTCTAAGTTCTTCTTGTGATGTTATTCTGTTTTAATCCCTTTATTCAGGTCTTTTATTTTTACTTATCCAGAAGATGATATGGTTAAGGTTCTTATACGACAGTTTTAATCCCTTTATTCAGGTCTTTTATTTTTACATAAGTGGATTGAGAAAAAAAATATAAGACTCATCGATGGTTTTAATCCCTTTATTCAGGTCTTTTATTTTTACGAGAGGTCAAAGGTTTTGAGGTTATCAAGGCGGAAAAGAGTTTTAATCCCTTTATTCAGGTCTTTTATTTTTACGAGCTTTACAGAAAACAAAGAGACTGGAGGCGGAAATAAACAGTTTTAATCCCTTTATTCAGGTCTTTTATTTTTACTGAACGCAGTAACAAAGAATAACAGTGGAGTATTAAAAATTGGTTTTAATCCCTTTATTCAGGTCTTTTATTTTTACGAAGTGAGCCGCGCGGCGATATTTCAAGTTGCCGCTATTTTGTTTTAATCCCTTTATTCAGGTCTTTTATTTTTACTATGAGAGGTTACCGTGAATATCCGGTATTTTATGCAAAACTGTTTTAATCCCTTTATTCAGGTCTTTTATTTTTACTGGAAAGAACGTCAGGCAAAAAATAACCGCAATAAAACGGGTTTTAATCCCTTTATTCAGGTCTTTTATTTTTACGAAAGAATTAAGCATTATATTGAAAATCAAAGATAATGTGGGTTTTAATCCCTTTATTCAGGTCTTTTATTTTTACTGTGGTCAACTTTGGCTAAATACAAGGAAGATAAAGTTTGGTTTTAATCCCTTTATTCAGGTCTTTTATTTTTACATGCTTTCAGCAAAGGAAAGACCGTGGCATGGAATCGGAACAGTTTTAATCCCTTTATTCAGGTCTTTTATTTTTACAATGTGGAATTGTGTTTAGTACATACTATTCTAAAAAGTATAAGTTTTAATCCCTTTATTCAGGTCTTTTATTTTTACTCATATACAATTTTTCCATTGAATCAACTGGCTTTACTGGTTTTAATCCCTTTATTCAGGTCTTTTATTTTTACCTGTAAATTGTATCAACACATTCCGCAATGCGCTGACGCCTGTTTTAATCCCTTTATTCAGGTCTTTTATTTTTACTGTCAAGGGATAGGAATATCATTTTACGGAGGTTTATATGAGTTTTAATCCCTTTATTCAGGTCTTTTATTTTTACTGATTTTAATTCTTTGGGTGAGTATGAGGTACTCACTTATGGTTTTAATCCCTTTATTCAGGTCTTTTATTTTTACAAGGCAGACATCATTGCCGGAGGGTACATGACAGAAGAAGAGTTTGCAGGTTTTAATCCCTTTATTCAGGTCTTTTATTTTTACAGGTAACCGTAATAGTGGCAACTTTAACACGGGTAATTGGGTTTTAATCCCTTTATTCAGGTCTTTTATTTTTACGAAAAATATATTACTGAAGAATGTTCGGAAAATGATTTTCTTGTTTTAATCCCTTTATTCAGGTCTTTTATTTTTACAAGGATACTAAGACTTTATTTGCAAATACTTTGTACATGGTTTTAATCCCTTTATTCAGGTCTTTTATTTTTACGCTTGTTCTGACTGTCGCTTACATTGTCTGGGAGGTTATGTTTTAATCCCTTTATTCAGGTCTTTTATTTTTACAGGAATATGCTTACTCTGATACCATTACTGATAATGCAGGAAAGTTTTAATCCCTTTATTCAGGTCTTTTATTTTTACTAAAACAGTGGCGAAATGAAAATTTAGGAGTAACTTATTTCGTTTTAATCCCTTTATTCAGGTCTTTTATTTTTACTTCAAGGAACGCTTTCCAATGTGCATTAGTAGGTTTTTGCGTTTTAATCCCTTTATTCAGGTCTTTTATTTTTACTCAGTTTTTGAACTTCACAAATTATTATGTGGTACTTTATGTTTTAATCCCTTTATTCAGGTCTTTTATTTTTACTTAATTTCTGCCCGTATCCCGAAAGACATTTCTCTGGTTTTAATCCCTTTATTCAGGTCTTTTATTTTTACTCTACCCTTTAGATTTCTATATTATATATATAATTCCAACAAATGTTTCGCAAAAGTATTATTAAATTTATTAATTTTTTTATAAATACAGCTTTTTTCATTTTTTTTAATTATTTCCTTATAGTATAATAAAATAAATTTTCGCAAATATAGGTAAAATTCAATAATTTTATCCAATATTCAAGGTCTGCGATTTTGTCAAAGAACTAAAAATTTATCATTTACTTCCTTATTTGCCCCCATTGTACCATATATTTCTTGTTTTTGCCAATCTTTTTCACAAACATCAAAAAATAAAATAAAATCAGTTTCAATATCTATTATATCCAATAATCTTCGTTTTAAAATATTAATAGCTTTTTCATCTGCATTACTTTCAAACACTGATTTTTGCACTCTCCATCCATAACTTTCAACGACTTTAGCAACTTTTGAAAGTCTTTTTACATCTCGAATATCATATAAAATTATCCAATGAAAATTTTGTTTCATAAACTTTCCTATAATATTAAATAATTTTTTGGAATATAAATATCTCCATTTCCTATTGACTGTGTTTTTTTTAAGCAGTCTTCACATAACGGGTAAATTCTTAAACTATCCATTTTTAAATTCAAAACAGATAAAAGTTTATCTCGCAAATCATTCAAAATAGTTTTATCCATTTCACATTCAAAAAAAGAATATTGAACTCGTATTCCAAAATTTTCTAAAACCTTTGCTACTTTGCAAAGCCTCTTTGGCTCACAAACATCATAAGAAATAAAATATGTCATACAAACCTACTTAAAATAATATGATTTATATTCAATTTCTTCACCAATCATTACTCGCTTATAATGAGCAGCTTGTTCATAAATAATTTTTTTATAACTTATTTTTTCATTCTTAGGTAAATACAAAATCTGCGTATCTATTTTTTCTTCAAAAAGAGAAATTACTTTTTTTATTCCTTCTTTAGTTAATAAAATTCCGTTATCAAAACTTTCACTTATTGTTTCATCAGAACTATCAGGAGTTTTTTCTAAAGGAAACTCTTCACTATCATTGCTAAACTTTTTTTTCTCAAAATCATCAATTTTTAAAATTCCTAAATTAAAAAGTGAACAACAAACAGAATCTGCAATCGGAGTTCTAAATTCTTCCATTAAATCAAAAACTAGAGCTGTTCTTCCATAATTTAATGCATGCAAATTTCCACAGCAAGTATCAAGTCCTTGACTTTCTATTGCACTTTCTACACGATACATTAATAGTGTATATAAAAAACTTAATACAGCGTTTACATTTGATTTTGGAGGATTCTTACTCCTTGATTTAAATTCTGCCCATTCAGGAATAATATTCATACCAAAAATACTAAAATAACTTCTAGCAGCAATTCCTTCAAAACCTCGCAATTTTTCTATATTGTCTGTTGTTTCTGCATAAGAAAGTGAACTTTTTACAGAATTAAGTGCATCTTCAATCTTTAACTCTTCATTATCTGTTAAATTTGATTTACGCTTTATTCTTTGCATAAAACTAATTTGATTTTTTATTTTACCGACTACAATACTGCGTGCAATTTCTAAAGATTGTTTTTGATTACTTAAAATTTGATATTGCTTTTGCCTCAAAAAAACATTTTTATTTTCGCCAAATGTTAGTTTTCCATTGAAACGTCCATTTTTTGACAAAAGAGTTACCGGAATTTTATATTTTGTTAAAATTCTAAAAGCTTCTCCAGAAATACTGACATTTCCAATCAGAACTAATTGTTCAGTTTTAAATGGAAACAATATTGTATTTGTTCCGTCAGGTTGACTAAAGACTATAGTTTCATCTTTTTTAGAAAGTTTTCCATTATCAGAAAGAATGTAAATTGCAGACATAAACTTTATTTTTTCCCTCTCTAAAAAATTAATTTATAACTTAGTTCCATCAACAAGTTCAATATTAAAATCGCTCGCACGATTTAAAGCACTTTCCTTATCAATAACAGATTTTGTGTACAAATGTGATTTTACATTCAAACCAAATTTTGATTTAATAATTGCCTGGAGCTTATACAATGCCTCATTCAAAACTTTTGCACCATCTTTTCCCTCAAGAAAACTTTTACATTCAATTACGTGAAGTTGATTTTTTAAATCCAAATACACAACATCAAGTTCATTTTTATCACTGCCTTTTTCAATATGAACATTTAAAGCAACATTTTCAGGTTTCACATTTATTTCATTTAAAACTTTTTGGTATACAAATTCTTCAAACCAGCCACCAGTAAAATAGCGTAAATCATTTAACGAAACTTTTTTAATATCAAAACCTGCACAATCAATAAAATTGCAGATATCGTTTTTTGAAATATTTTTATTTTTTTCAAGACAAAATTTTTCTTCTTCAACTTCCAGAAAATCAATAAAATCTTTTCTTTTATAAATATTTTTAAAATAACTTGTATTTTGAAGTTCAACCATTGCTGCAATAATTGTCCGGTTTGGAATAATTAAATCATTTGCAACAGTTTTATTAAATTCCCAATCACGAACGCAATTATTATCAAATTTATACTTTATTCCGTTTGCTTTTAAATATTCTTCAAGAGTCAGAATTTCATTTACTTCAAATTCTTTACTTTCCGGAAATAATTCTAAAAGTGGTTTTGCTATCGGCTGATAAAAAATTTGCGAATTCTTCAAATTAGAAAAAAACTGAAAACTTATCAAAGACATCATTTTTGTTCCACCTGTAATATTTACAATGACATCTTTATATCTTAGTTTTTCAAAAAAAGCTTTTAAATTCGATTGAATATTTTGCATATCATTTTCTTCAACAATCAAACTCTTTATTTCACCCAAAAAATTAGAAATTCCATCCAAAGCATTTTTTATAAACTCGGATTTTAAATTCTGTTCCATTTTTTTTGTAGAAACAAACAATAAATCGTATTTCTGAAAATTATTTTTTGTATACCATTTTATAAATTGAACATTAGGAATTGTCTGTTCGCTTATTAATGAAACAATAATTTTTTCTGTCATTTATTTCCTCCAAAATTCTATTTATCCAAAAGCCAATCAATTATATTTTTATGAATAATTCCGTCTTGTGAAAAATCAAAATGATCTGCCGTTATTACATATTTTGGAAAATTATCTTTTACTTTTTTAAATGCACCAAATTCACGAGAGATAGTATTTTCATCAAATAAAAGATAAGAAACCTGAAAATATTCTTTTAAATTATTTTTTGTTGCTATAAAATCTATTTCGGAATTATTTGTAACTCCAACTTGAACATCATACCCACGCGAAGTCAATTCATTAAAAACTACATTTTCCAGCATTGCACCAATATTAAATTTAGTTGAATAAAGATTTGCAAAACCTGTATCAGATAAATAATACTTTTCTAAAGTAGAAAGTGATTTTTTTCCTGTAATATCATAACGCTTGGCTTTATTTACAGTGCAAGATTGAACAACATAATCCAAATAATTATAAAGAGTTTCTTTTGAACAATCTCGACCTTCACTTTTTAAAAAATTATTTATTGAGGAGGCCGAAAAAATCTGAGAAGATGTACTTGCCAAATAATTTATGATTCGTCCCAAAAGTTCTATATTTTTTACTTTATATCTGGTTACAATATCTTTTAAAACTATTGAATCATACAAATCTGATAAAAACTTTTTGATTTCACTTTCTTCTTTTAGATAAAACCGTTGAGGCATTCCTCCAAATTTTAAATAATTCATTAAATCTGAATCAGTCGGATTTTGAATATTCTGAATTTCCAAACTTTCTGTAAAAGTAAAAGGCATTATTTTAAAAGTTACATATCGTCCCGCCAAAAGAGTTGCAAGTTCACCAGATAAAAGTTTGGCATTTGAACCAGTAATAAAAATACTAACATTTTGCGTTGCCCGTAACGAATTCAAAACTTTTTCAAAATTCCTGACATTTTGAATTTCATCAAAAAATAGATAATACTTCTTTGAATCAACAATCCGTTCTTTAATGTAATTATTTAAATCAATTTCATTTTTAATAAACGAATAATCCAAATCTTCAAAATTTATAAAAATAATATGACTTTCATCAACTCCTGCAGAAAGAATTTCTTCTTTTATCTGATTAAGAATAATTGATTTTCCACAGCGTCGTATTCCAATCAATACTTTAATGAGTTCATTTTCATAAAAAGGTCTGATTTGTTTTAACCAAAGTTCTCGTTTTACCATATCTTTATATTAAACCGGTTTATTTTTTTAGTCAATTTATACTTCTATATCGAACTAATTTTATTTTTTTACTATTTTAGTTCGATACACCGTACTAAATTGTATTTTTTATTAAATTAGTTCGCTACATCGAACTTTATGATAATAATTTAAATGCCAGTTCGGTCCAAAGTTCTTTTCCAAGTATTTTAATTTCTTCCTTTGTTTTCCATTCCATATTTTTTAATTCATCTGCAGGTTTTGGAATATAATTCTCATTGCATTTTGCTAAATACACAATTCCTAAATGAACAAGCCCTACTTCGCTTTCAATTTCATTTATAATTCCAAGATACTTTAATTCAATTTTGCTTTCATCAAAATTTTGCAATTCTTCACCAAGTTCTCGAAGCATTCCTGTTTTTATTGTCTCGCATAATGTTGATTTTTTATCAGGTTCATCAATGTGACCACCTATTCCACAAGAAATTTTACCATGTAATCGCTTTTCTGTTCCATGCCTAATATAGCAGGCAAATTTTTTATCAGAACGTTCAAGTAAAACATAAGGAATTAATTGTTTATATGAAAAATCAATTTCTGCTTCACTCCGTTCAATCCATTTTACATCTTCATCTTTTATATATTTATAAAAATCTTCTTTAAAACTTGCTGTTGAGTTTTTAATTTCTTCACTTAAATTTGTTAAAGGAATACAACATACTTTCATTTTATTTCCTCCGATAAAATCTGTAAAATTTCATCTTCAAAACTATGCATAAGATAAGATTTTGTTTCTCTGTCACAAAAGGCAATGCTCAAACTGTTTCGAATCAAAACAATTACATCCCACAAAGTCAAATCAGAACAAAGTTTACTTGCTTTTATAAATTCATTTGTTAAATTTGTACGGCTTATTCCTTGATCATCTGTATTCAATGTAACTTTTAACCCTAAATCCAAATATTTTCGTAAAGGATATGAATCAATTTTTTTGCTAAAACCTACTATTTGATCGTTACTTGATGGACACATTTCAATGCCGATATTTTTATCAATAAATCTGTGCATAAGTTCCGGTTTTTCTAAAAGTTTTAAACCATGACCGATTCTGTCTGCACTTAAATGATAAACAGCTTCCCAAATGCTTTCTACATTTTCTGTTTCGCCGGCATGAATTGTTATATGAAGACATTTTTCTAAAAGAGGCATAAAATCATCTCGAAGTTCACTTGGTTTTGTTTTACCTTCATTTCCTGCCAAATCAATTCCGACAATTTTATTCTGCAAAATTTGTTTTTTTTCTAAAAGCCTGTTTAATTCATTAATTGACTTTTTAATCTGTTCTTTTGTAGACTCCCGACCAATTATATAGATAAATCGATATTCTAATTTTTCCTTAAACTTGTCTAAGGTTTGAATCATATAATCAAAAATATTTTCTATGGTAAGACCAAGTTTTTTATATTTATAAGGCGAACATCGAATTTCTACATAACGAATATTTTGTTTAATCAAATTTTCTGCATAAATTTCTAAAGTTTTTTGAATTGTTTCTTTAGTTTGTAAAATTGAACTTCCCTGAAAATCACCAAGTTTTTGATATTTATCAATTCCAATAGCATAAAAATTTTCTTCTTTTAATAAATCGCCATAAATTAATTTTTCAAATTCTTTTTGGCAATCTTTGTATTCAAGAATTTTATTTATAGTTTTATAAAATTCACATTGTGAATCAATTAAATTTAAATTAACATTTTTTGCAACATCAATAATTTCTGCAGGGCTTAAAACTCCGCCAATATGTGAATGAAGTTCCGCTTTAGGAAGACGTTTTATAATTTTTAAATCCTGAGTCAAGTTTTTTCCAAGTTTATATTCTTTTAATTTACACAAAATATCTGGATGCAAAAAATATAATTTCCTAAAAATAGTTCGATTTTTATCAGTTCCTCCACTAATCATCCCATAAAAGTTTGCGTAAAGTTGACTGGATTTTTCTTTTCGTTTTTGAATTTCTTTTTCTAAAGTTCTGTCTTCTACAAAAGTTTTTGAAAAAAAATATTCATCTGTTTCAGGAATCTCAATTGGAAAATTTTTTGAATATAATCGTTCTTTATCTGCACTTACAACTAAACTTGAACTGATTTTTGTATTAACCAAGAGCGGAACAAAATATTTACTATAACTTTTTGGTGGCTTTTGAAGTAAATCATCATTCTTGATTGCATTTCTAATTTCGATATTATCATAAAAATCCTTATCTACAACATGAATCATTGCATCACAACCAAATAGATTTCCGGCTTCCTGCATATCAGCACTCATTGTTTTTCTTCCGCCACTTAGCGAAAGATATAAAGTGTCTGCAATTTCTGTTCCTTTCAAGACAACACGATAAATTAAAGAACGCATTTTTAAAATTTCATCTTGATTTCCAAAAGAATCAACACCGTCGCAAACAAAAACTTTTAATCTGATTTTCCAATTATTTGCCCAGTTTTGCAATTTTTGAATTTCGCGTTGCCCGTTTGTTGTAATTATCCAACATTCATCAACAGATTTTAAATTATACTTTTGTCTGAGTTCACAAGATTCTTCACTGCCACAAAAAAAATCAAATTGAGCAGGGTTTGTAACAGATAATAGTTCAGGTACAATTTGCCAGGAAGTGCCAAGAGTTGTAATTAAAAGATTCAATTTGACACCTCTTCAACTTTACATTTGCACCACCCCAATGGGATGTATTGACCGTCATAATCAAATACAGTTCGAGTTTCTCCGTTCTGTTTTATACTTTTCTTTTTAGTATCCCAGTATGCTCTAAAACTTTCTTCCATTGTTACAAACTCTAATTGACTAAATCTTCCAACACGGACAATAAATGTATTTTTCTCTTTAATTGAATTACTTAGAATTATTTTTAATTTAGAAATCAAATCAACTTTGTCATATGCATTTTTATAGAAATATTCATATTCATCTTCAAACTGCTTTATATAAAATTCATTGCAAAAATTAATTATAGTATCAGCAGTTATTCGTCTTGAAACTCCATTTAAGTTTTGTAATTTTTCATTAATTCTTAAAACTGATTCTGAAATTTTATCACTTCCAATTATTGAACCTAAAATTGCTTCAACTTGAACCTGCAATTTTTCTATTGCCTTTAATTCCCCATTTTTCAAAGTAGAAATATTTTTCACAAGGCCAACTATTTGCCCATTTCGTCCGTCAAATTTGCAATCGGCAATTTCGACTGCTCTAAACGGATCTGTTTTTGCATCTGTATGTTGTAAAATCTTTTTCTGAAGTTTTGCATCAAATGATTTTTTTTGATTATCTTTTAAAAAATTAAATTCATCTTCTAATTTATTGTAATCATTATCACTAACCTGATTTAATAAACCTTGCAAAACAGCTGTGCGAATAGATCCTTTCAATGAACTTCCAGGAATTACTGGATGAGGTGAATTTGTATCTCTGAATATTTCATAAACTTGGGCTGCATTTTGAGTCGGATCTTTTTGTTTATTTTCAAAATATTTTTTTCTAAACTCATCTGTCATTAAACAAGTATATAATACATCATCATCAGAAGAACAATTTTTATCAAAAAATTCATGATATTTACTCATATCATTTGATTGCGTAGTTTTTTCAAATTCTAAAGACAAACTCTTATCAGCTGCAATTCTAGACAAAATACTATCACTTGAAAAACGCAAATACTTAGTTAATACAGTTTTATACTCTAACGGCGTTAATATATTCCCAGTTCCAATATGAATAGGTGTAATAGGTTCAACTGTAAGTTTATATATTTTTTTCATTTAAATTCTCCTATAAAAAAACAACAAACAAATATGCAAATATTTTTATTCAATTGGAACAACTGGAGCAAAACCACTTTGACAAATTCTTTTATCTGTATGAATATCTGTCAAAAGCTTTCCTACAAATTGTAAAGGCTCTTCACTTTCAAAAATTGCACCTTCATCAAATAAAATTACAGTTTTTTTATAAGGACTTAAACTTGAAGAAAAAGCGCCACCTATTTTTCCAGAACGAATAAAAGTATCTGCACACAAATTCTGAACTTTTTGTTTTTCATCTAAAACAAATGGAGCGAGTGCAACATACTTCTTTCCTTTAATAGACGGTTCTACAATTTCTGCATCACTTAAAACTTCAATATTTCCTTTTCCAACAGAAGAATCGGCTCCATAACCATTTTCAAAAGCCCATTTTGTTAATTGTGTTACTCTTTCTGCTGTATAAGAACTTAAAATATATAAGTCAAAAAATTCTTTTCCAATTTTTGCCCACATTTCTTCAACTGAATAAAGATTTTGTCCTTCAACTGTATTCGTAAATCGATTTATTGAATTATGCATAGAATTTTGGCTTTCAAAAACTTTATCAGAAAATTCCAAATCTTTTTTATCTTCAAAATAATCTCGGGCATTTACGAATTTGATTTTTTTATTCTTTTTTATTTCAGAATATTTTTCTATAGATAAATCTCCATGTTCTTTTACTTCTGGAATAGGTTTACATATTGTTCCTTGTGGAAAAGCAGAAGAAACAATTAAAGGAGGATTTTCTGTTTTACATTCTTCCAAAAATTTATCAACAGTCTCATCTCCTTCATGATTTGCTATTCCCCAAACAAAATGTCCCCAAATTGTGTCACCTTTTAACAAAGTAACAAGAGAAGATTTTAATTTTATAGTTATCCTATATAAATTCATTTTGAGTCCTTAAATAAATTTTTCATCAAGTCAAACACATTAAATTTTAATTATTACAATTCGACTTTATTTCCACTTTCATCAACTAAATCCTTAAATTCAACTTGTCCGTTTCCACGTGTTCCGCCACCGCCAAGATAATCATCTTGAAGCATTTTTAAGCTCTTTAATACAACTTCATTAAAATAATCTTTATCAATTTTGCCATTATCTCCAGTATCAATTATTCGATAAGAAATTTCAAAATCAAATTCAACACCAGGAACAACTCGTTCAATCGGACGAGGATTAGCTTCTGCCGTAATTCTGTTTAAACTATTTTCTGCTTTTTCTTCAACTAAAGCATTACCATTTCTGAATTTTTCAGACCATTCTTTTGTCAAAACTGCATCACGCATAATAAGACGAGTAGGACCTCTATCTCTTGCATTTTCAACTTTTGAAGAATTATTCCCTGAACCAAATACTCTACAAACTTTACAATCTGCATTTCCACAGTCACAAGGTTTTCCGCCAGTTTTTGCCAAAACGCCAGTTTCCCATTCAATCAAAGAACGCATTTTTCCTTTTATTGAACTTCCAGGAATATAAGGTTCCCGAGTAAGAGGATTTCTGATTATAGGATTATCCATTCCTCCAATTTCAACTTTATCATTTCCGGCTCCAATATGAAGTCCTGTTTTTACAATCAATTTTCCTTTTAATGTTTTTATTCCTAATTGTTTCATAATATAAAATCTCCTTACCTATAATTTTAGTCTTTTAATCCAGCTGCAATCATTTTTTCATAATAAAAGCCATAAGTTGCCTCAAAAAGAGAAACAAAAACATGATAATCTTCTTCATTTTTTATTAGATCAATTGAAGAAGATAAAAATTCTTCAAGATTTTTATAAATACCAGCTTTTTCCTTTTCTTTACTTGCACGGGCAACAGAATATGCTACTTTAGACTTAATCATCTTTATATAAGGAAGTTGTTTTTCCCATTGGCCAGGTGAAACCAAAAGGAGTTGTTCAAAACGTTTTACTTCATCAAAAATTTTTCTCAACTGTGATGAAGTAACTCCTATATCACAACCTTTTTTATTTTTTCCTAAAAAAGAATTTGCAACTTCTTGAGCAGTTTTATCAAACAATTCAGTAATTAGTTTGTTATCTGAATTATAAAACTTTAAGATTTTTACAGATTTTGGCGTAAAAGATTTATCCTCATGGCTTTGCATTTTATTACCTCCAAAATTTCGATTTCCATAATCATTATATCCCATTTTTCCATTCCTCCTAATTTTCTCTATTTTTATACAGTGCATAACTGACTGCAATTTTTGACTTAATCATTTCTTCATCATTTTCTGCAAAACGCAATAACTTTTTTCTAATAGTTTCATTCTTTACGTTTCTCGAAATAATATAATAAAAATGACTTTTCCATGTTTTGTTCTTTATATCTTTCATCGATAGCAAATCTTTGATGTTCCCCTTTTGCACACTTTTAGCTCGATTTGAAAAATCAATCATTTTATAAACAACTCCAGTTGAAACAGTTTGTTGCCCTTTTTCATCTTTTTCGACCAAACTGTCCAGCCATTCGGCATCTTTTAAACAAGCAGAATATTCTTCCCAATTTACTGTTGTATCAAAAACTGTGATTGCATTTTTTAATTTTCCGCCATTTTTGTATTCTTTTGATTTTTCAAGATTTTCTTCTGACATTTGAGCAATAACATTCACAGGAATATTTGCAGAACACAAACTTATTCCCCCAGAAATAGTCACACTCGGATTATAATTTGTAAATTCGCAAAGAGCTCTTTGAAAATCACGGGCAAAATACAAAATACTGTCCCAAGCGCCTATAACACATAAATCATCTCCACCTGAAAAAACTGTATAAATAACTTCACTGTAATAGACCCCATCTGGATTTTGATGATTTTCAACAAACCAGGCATAAAAAGCACTAAAAAAATAATGAAGCATAAAACTTAAATCTGCATATCTAGAAATTGAAATTCGTTTTCCAAGTGAAGTTGCAAAAACCAATCCCAAATTATCGATATCCGCTTTGAACATTGCAAGTTTTTTATTTCCATTTGACTCTTCTGCAATTTCTGCAAAAGTTTTTAACTCTGTCTAATTTTTCCAAGGAGCAACATAAGGTAAAAACAGCAAAGGCAAACCAGGTTTATATTTATTTATTGAATATACATTTTCGTTTTTGTAGGTTTCGTCTTTATAAAGTTTTACCATTTGACCAAAATGTTTTAATCCTGTTGAATCAAGTTTTACAACTGATTTTTTTGTTAAATCTTTTCCAATTTCAATAAGTTTTTTACAATTATCACATTCTTCATCTTCGTTTTTTAAATTTTTTGCAAAAACTCCACATTTTGGACATTCTCCATTTTTTTGCAAATCATCATAAAACGAATCTAAAACGGCTCCGCATTTTGAAATACCTTTTTGCATCTTCTTTTGCTTTGCTCTATCACATTCTGTTCCGATTTTATTAAATAAATCTTTTGCATTATTTTGATTTAAATCTTCTGTATTTGCCTCAACACCATCAGAAATAATTACAGCAAGTTTTCCCGCAAATTCTTTAATAAAATATTCTTCAACATTAGTTTGAATTTTTGCTAACTTTTCTTTTGAATTCTTACAATTTGGTAAAAGAAGAATAAATTTTCCACCGGCAGAAGTTACAATATTTGCATTTGTTACACCAAATTCTTTACAAATCAATTCACTCAAAATCTCACTCAATGCCCATAATTCAAAACTTTTTGAACGCAATAATTTTGCGCTATCAGAAGCCGATTTTAAATCAAATATATATTTTTGGATTCCTGAAATATCTCCATTTACAAATAAAAACTTTTTATCTTTTGAATCATTAATTTTAAACTCATCAAGATGTTCTTCTTTTTCGTAATATCTGTATAAAGCCGAAGAAAAGGCTGCTGTTGTTTTTGCGTGTTGGAACAAACTTACATCAGAGTCAACATTTGTTGCACTTGGAATACACCACCAATATCGCTCTAAAAGTGTTAAAAGTGATTTTTCAAATTGCTCAAAATCTAACCCCTGTAAATTTACAAAATCATTTTCAAATTCTTCCCAAAGTTTTTTATAATCCTCTTTGCTGATTTTTTTATCAGTTGTTGCCAAAATTGAATCTTTATCCAATGCTTTCATTTTGCAATAAGCAAGTTGAGACTTTTCTTTTCCTTCTAAATGCAAAGTTGTAAGTAAGTGAACCATTGGTTTTTCATAAAATTTTAATTTTGATTCATCTGCAAATTTATTTGAATTATCATTTTCATCATTTAAAATATTACATCTGTCTGAACCACTCGAAAGTCTGTCTGCAACTGCAATAATCCATTCTTCAGGTGTTGAAGGATTATGATGATGTCCTGCTAAATCGCGAATTAAATTTACATCAACGCCATCCGGCAAAATATTTTTATATTTTTCTAAAAATCCCTCTGTATAAACGGCATGCTGATGAGTATACCACCCACCTTTATGATGTTTGCAACAGTAATTTTCAAATTTTTCATTATACAATTCTTTTATATCTGCTCGTTGTGCAAATTTTCCAACATCATGTAAATAAGCTGCAATTATAATTTCTTCAATTTTACAATTCATCGTAATTTCTCCCAATAATCTATTTGTCCAAGTCCAAAAACTGTATTCTTTCCAGCATTAGAAATTTTTGCTAAATTTAATAAAGCAAGTTCAAAATCATTAAAACTTCCTTTTAATTTAAAAGTACCAATAACACCGCCAAGTTCCATAGCGTTTTTTTGGCGTGCTGAATAATGGCTAAAATCTTTCCAAAAAAGTTTTCGTTCAACAATTTCAGAATTACATTTATTATAATTTTGAATTTCTTCAGTTAAATTTTCTGAATACAACATCATCAAAGTTTTATAACGCCTGAAAAGAGCTTTAAAAAAATCTTCTGCACTAAAATCTATTGAATATTTTCCTTTTGTTTTAAATCTTAATGGAGTTTTTAACTCAACTAAAATCTCACCAGAATAATTATTCTCTGAATTTTTATATTCAAAAATAAATGGATTAATATCATTTTGAATTTGAAGTTCATCAATTAAAACTGATTTTTCGTTAATTAAAACATCTGAAACTTTAAATTTAGTTCTATTTTTAAACATTCCAAATTCCCCTGCACGAACAAAAGCTGCATAAATATAAGGAAGAGTTTTTATAGAAGTTCCAAAAAGAGTAATCGTAAAACTGAATTGACTTATTTCATTTTTTAATTGAATTTGACAGTTATCTGCAAGAGAAAACGGGTGAGAAGAACGGTTAGTTCCTGGTAAAAGTTGATTATTTGAATCGATTATTGTTTCAAAAATACTTGCATAAGTACACGTTTTGTTATATTCACATTCATCACATTTTTGTGTGTGTGAAATACAACAAATTCTTCTTAAAGAATTCCCTAAAATACTTCTGACTACAAAAAGAGGATAATTATCAACAAAAACTTCTGTCTCAAAATCTAAAATAAAGGTAACCGGTAAATAAAAAATTTTAGCCATAAATCTCAATAGTCATTATATATCTAAAAACTAAAAAAAACAAATTATTTTGTCATCTTAATAAAAAAAAGACCCCGCACTCCTTCTAAATCGAAGCCGGAATCTTTTATGTTTTTATAATTTTTTTTAACTTAAATTATTCAATTTTGAATTTATATTCCCAGTTGAATGGAATTGAAATTGTCTGGAATCCGTCTTTATTAAATGTTGTTCTAACACCAGCTCTAAAAGTTCCGATTCCTGTGTTGTAATCAAAATATGGGTTAGGAAGGCTTTAATGAAGAAAGAACTATTTTTGTCAGCATTGATTCTGGCTTCCGCTACATTGTTCGCGGAAACTAATTCAATTGTCATCTACAAACAGATTCCACAGGGTATCGCAAAAGAAATTATGGACACCCGCGATGACATCATCATTCTGGACGTGCGGACTAAGAAGGAATTTGATTCCGGTCACATAAAAGGCGCAAACTGCGTGAAATGATAATTTAATCTTCGAGAGATATATAGACAACCAGACTGAAACAGAAGAATTCATTTTGTGCAAAAATCAATTCAGAAAATTAAGATTATCGACAGCATCACAAGCCAGATTGCAGTTAAAATATAAGTTTTTCCGTTTGCTTCGTAAATTGAAATTCCATCAGGCATTCTGGCACCGATAAGATTTTCCTAAGTTTTTGCATCATATTTTTTATCTTTTACGATATCAACTTTTACTTTGCTGTAATCTTCAAATCCACAGGAATCAATATATTCAAATTCGCAATTTTCTATGTTCACTTTTGCAATCGCATTTGCTTCCTGCAACGAAACGTAAGCAGATTTTCCGTCTTTTGAAACAGCAATGTATTCCGGTTCAATTAATTTTGAATCAACTTTTCCGACACCGATTTCGCAATTCCACTTGAAAAGAAAAATGACATATTATACACTTATTTTTAGGGGTGTTTTATGTATAATATTTTAAATTTGTCTGTTACATCGGCGGTTCTTTTTGCACTGCCTCTGGTCGTTTCTGTTATCTGGAAAAAAAAGTTTAAGTCCAAAGTTTCCCTCCGTTATTTTTTTCTTGGCACAGTAGGTTTTATTGTAAGCGCGCGTGTTCTTGAACTGGCTGTACATTACTTCTGCATAATTCAGGATAATGCTGTTTCGCGTTTTATCAATTCAAATACAGCGGCCTTTGTTATTTACGGAATTCTTATGGCGGGAATTTTTGAAGAAGTCGGCCGTTATCTGATTATGAAATTTTTTCTTAAGGACAACCGTACAGAAATCAACGCAATCACTTACGGACTGGGGCACGGCGGAATTGAAGTCTGGATTATTTCACTGGCAGCAACAGTTACTTACCTTTCAGTTTCCATTGCCTTGAGAGCTGGACTTCCGGCTTCTGACTTTGACAATACACCGGGGTTTGAAACAGTTCTTGACACAATTACAAACTTTACAGCCTTCACCGGTTTTCTGTGGATTCTGGAACGCGTTGTCTGCATGGTACTTCACGTACTTTTTACGCTTAATGTATTTTATTCCGTGGTTTACAAAAAGATTTCTCTTCTTTTCTTTGCAATCGCAAGCCATGCGGTTGTTGATATAGGAGCTGCGCTGTACCAGAGAAAAGTTTTTCCGCTGGTGGCTTGCGAAGTTTGGCTTCTTGCAGGATGTGCGGCACTTGCCTTTGCAACGCTTTATATACGCAAACGTCTGGCAGTTACCGCACAAAAACAGAATTAGTTGCTGTTTTATAAAATTCCTGATACTAGCTGCGTGCGTCACCGTCTACATGAAGAATGTCACCTGTAATATATGAAGCCATGTCACTGGCAAGGAATACAAATGCATTTGCTATATCTACAGGTTTTCCTATTCTTCCGAGCGGAATTGTTTTTATAAGCGGTTCAATCACTTCTTTCGGAAGAGCGCTTACCATGTCTGTTTCGGTAATTCCGGGTGCTACGGCATTTACGCGTATTCCCAAAGGCGCAAGTTCCCGCGAAAGAGACAGCGTCATTCCGTTTACTGCAAATTTGCTTGCAGGATACATTACACCTGTTGGCTGCCCGTACATGCTTACCATTGAACTTGTATTTAGAATGACACCCTTTGTTTCCTTTAAATATGGAACAACGGCTTTTGAACATACAAACACAGACTTTATGTTTAAGTTTGAAATCTTGTCGAACTCATCTTCTGTGTAATTCAAAAGCGGTGTACTTGAAGAAATTCCTGCGTTGTTTACAAGAATATCTATCTTTCCGTACTTCGCTTTAACAGCTGCCATCATTTGGGCAACTTCTACTTCCTTACTGAGATTCGGGAAAAATCCCTCTACTTCAAACGCTGCATTTTCGGTCTTGAGCTTGTCCACAGCTTTTACAACTGTTTCTTCACGGCTGCCGCACAGTGCCACTTTTGCGCCGTTAAGCAAAAACTGTCTTACAGTCTCAAACCCGATTCCGCGGGTTCCGCCGGTAACAACGGCCACTTTTCCTTTTAACATAGTACCCCCTGTATGTTGGCTCTATTATAAACAAAATTTCTGCTTACGTTAAGATATCGCAGGAACTTACACAAATTTGTTTACAGACAGGCATCTTTTTCGTTAAGAACGGCGCGTCCCGCCGACACCGCGCTCATATTTGTTTACGGACAAACACCTTTTTCGTTAACAACGGCGTATCACGACGACAACGTGCCGTTCCCGAACGGCTTCGGCGCTCCGCACCTGCAGATGTTCGGGCCGTCCCGTCATCGCCGCGCTACGCCTTCATTACGTTAATTTTTTTGTCCGTTAACAAACATGCGTGGTTTACATATGGGGACATAAAAAAAGCCAGAAGACGACGGGGTTACATTTTCGTCTTCCGGCCTAAAAAATCACTCCGCAGAATTTATTCCTGCGAAATAGACAAAATTAATCTGCGCGCTCAGCCGCCAAGATATGCCTTTTTTACATCTGCGTTGGAAAGAAGTTCTTCACTTGTTCCCGAAGCAATAATTTCTCCGGTGCTTAGAACGTATCCGCGATGTGCAAACTCAAGTGCAACCTTTGCGTTTTGTTCAATAACCAGAAGCGTCATGTTTTCCTGGTCATTGAGTCTTTTTAACGCGCGGAACATTTCATACATAAGCTTTGGTGCAAGTCCCATGCTGGGCTCATCAAGCATGATAAAATGGCAGTCAGTCATAAGCGCGCGTCCTACCGCAAGCATCTGCTGTTCACCTCCCGAAAGAAGTTCACTTCTCTGTTTTCTGCGTTCATAAAGTCTTGGAAAAAGATCGTAAACCAAATCGTAAAGTTCCGAAGTTCTTGCATCGTGACCTACATCATGGCGCCGGCCGTAAGTTGCCATCTGAAGATTTTCAGCAACGGTAAGGTTACCAAAAATATGTCTTCCTTCTGGAACAAGACACATCATCTTGTTCTGGATAAGCACATGTGGTTCAGTCTTAAGAATACTCTTTCCTTCAAACAGAATATCTCCTTCTTTTACAGTCGGTGCTTCTGGTTTTGAAAGTCTTGAAAGTGACAGCAGTGTAGAAGTTTTTCCGGCTCCGTTTGCGCCTATAAGAGTTACAATTTCTCCCTTATCTACATTAAACGAAATTCCGTGAAGAGCTTCGATATTTCCGTATGAAACTTTTAAATTATTTACTTCAAGCAGCATATTTTGCCTCCATGGAACTTAAATCTCTTCGTTTCCGAGATAAGCCTTGATTACAGCCGGATTATTGCGGATTTCTTCAGGTGTTCCCTGAGCAATTTCCTTTCCAAAGTCCACAACCTGAATCTGGCTGCACAAAGTCATGATAACCTGCATCTGGTGTTCAATCATCCAGATAGTAATTCCGAATGTATCATGAATCCATTTTATGTAGTCAATAAGTCCGTCCAAATCTGTTGTACTCAAACCTGCAGCCGGCTCGTCCAAAAGAAGAAGCTTCGGGTTAAGACTCAGTGCACGCGCAATTTCTACACGGCGCTGGATTCCGTACGGAAGATTTTTGGGATAATCAAGTGCAGAGTCAGCAAGATTAAACTTTTCAAGAAGTTCCCATGCTGAATCGTAAATGCGCTTTTCATTTTCCTTGAATTTTTTTGAGTTCAGAAAAACGTCTTTGATCGTATAGCCGAGTTTTGAATGCTGGGCAATGCAGATGTTGTCAAGAACAGTCATGTCGCTCCAAAGGCGAATGTTCTGGAAAGTTCTTCCAATCTGCAGTTCGGCAATTTTATGCGGCTTGAGACCGTTTATTCTTGTACCGTCAAGAATTATGTCTCCTTCAGACGGAACATAGAATCCGCTTACAAGATTGAATACCGTAGTTTTACCGGCGCCGTTCGGTCCAATAAGTCCTGCGATTTCTCCTTTTGTAAGTTCAACGTTTATGTCGGTAAGGGCCTGAAGTCCGCCGAATCTGTGTGTAAGGTGATTTATTTTAAGCAAAGGTTCAGACACTTGCGGCCTCCTTCTGTTGTCTTCTTACATGATTTGAATTCTGCGCAAACAGTTTCCTGAGTTTGGGGAATACCTGGGTAAGTTCTTTTGTTCCCATAATTCCTTCAGGATGGAATTCCATTATAAGAATAAGAATCAGCGGAATAATTACCCACTTAAGAATCTGGGCAGGTCTTAAAAGTTCAAGCAGAATTGTAAACACAACCGCAGAAAGTACAGAACCGCTCAGACTTCCCATTCCGCCAAGGTAAACCATAACAAGACTTTCTGTTGACTTCATTATTCCGAATGATGCAGGGTTAATGAAACCAAGGAGATGTGCAAAAAGGCCACCTGCAATTCCAGCCAGGAAAGATGAGAATGTAAATGCAATGAGTTTCATATTGTTTGTGTTTACGCTCATAATCTCGGCAGAAATCTCATCGTAACGTACAGCGCTTATGCCCTTTCCCAAAGTTGAACTCATAAGGAAGTGAATTGAAACTACGGCAACCACAGCAAAAATCATTCCCCAGACAAGAATCCACGGAATATCTATTACATCGGCCATTCCGTTCATGACACTTCTCATTCCCATAAGTCCGCGGCTTGCACCTACGATTGGAATGTTATTGAGCGCCGTGGTTATGATAAAGTTTGCGGCAACCGTAATGATTGCAAGATAGTCATCGCGTGTCTTGAAAGAAGGGATTGCAACTATAAGGCTCACCAGCATTGAAGCAAGTCCACCTATAATAATGCAGATCGGGAATCCTATAAGAGCAAGACCTTCAGGAAGAAGTCCTGTTCCGGTAATTGTGTTTCCATCCTTGAACAAAATAAGTCCAAGTACAGAAGAAACATATGCACCTACCGCCATGAAACCGCCGTGACCGCATGAAAATTCCCCCATGTAGCCGTTGACGATATTAAGGCTGGCAGACATTATTATGTTTATACAGATTGTCGTAAGTATTGTCTGAAAATAATTGTTTATTAAATCCAGTTTTGCAAGTACGGTAATTATTACAATCGAAACAACCGTCATTACCGGAAATATGTATTTTCTTTGCTTATTTGTCATTTTTATTCTCCCGGCTGAACTAAATCTTTGTACTCTTTGCAATACCAAAGAATCCCGTCGGCTTAATCGTAAGAATTACAAGAAGAATCACAAACGAAACCAAATCCTTGTAGCTTGAAGGCAGGAAGGCAGTAACGAAAATCTCGATAAATCCAAGCATGAATCCGCCAAGGAATGCACCCTTAATGTCACCGATTCCGCCTACAACAGCTGCAATAAAGGCCTTCCATCCTATTATCATTCCCATGTACGGGTCCAGAACAGGATATGACATACCAAAAAGAATTCCGGCAATTGCGGCAAGTGCAGAACCGAGCGCAAATGTAAATGTAATTACTGCGTTAAGTGGAATTCCCATAAGCGGAATCGCAAACTTGTCATAAGAAATTGCGCGCATTGACATTCCGATTGTTGTCTTCTGTACAATAAACTGAAGCACTCCAAAAACGACGACCGCGCTTACTATAACAAGAACCTTAAGGCTGGTGATTGTAACCGGTCCTATGTTCCAGACATGCTTTGGAAGAATATCAGGGAAACTTCTGGAACTTGCACCAAGAACTGCAAGGTTTCCGTTTTCAAGAATAAATCCTATCATAAGAGCGGTAATAACGACGTAAAGACGATTGGCGCCCTTAGCCCTCAAAGGCCGGTATGCGACACGCTCAATTCCCACTCCAAGAAGAGCTGTAAGTCCCATAGTCGCGACAAGTGTTATTATAAAAAGCGGAATTCCCGTAAGTCCCGCAAAATGTGATGTGAGCAGCGCTACTACAAAAAATGCAATGTAGCAGGATGTCATAAAAATATCGCCGTGTGCAAAGTTTATAAGACGCAGAACGCCGTAAACAAGACAATAGCCCAAAGCAATCATTGAATAGAAGCTACCCCATTGTAGAGCATTGAATATATTCTGAATGAAATATGATAGCATCCCTTACCCCCTATTAAAAAACATCATGGAAATTGCACGACCGGAACAAGGCTTTGGAAAACCGGCCGTGCAAATACTTTTCTTATTTACAAACTGTATCTTTTTACGATCACGGCTTGAGGCTCTTTACGAAAGTGAATTCTCCCTTGGGTGAAACCTGAACAACAACGGCTTCCTTAATCGGGTCTCCGTCCGGAGTAAAGGTCATCTTTCCTGTAAGTCCTTCATAGTCAGTAATCTTTCCGAGTGCATCCTTGATTGCAGTGCGATCCTTCTTGAGGTTGCCTGTAATTCCGCAGTCCTGGATTGCCTTAAGAATAAGCATTGTTGCATCGTAAGAAAGTGCTGCTACATCATCAGGAACGTATCCGTAGAGTTCCTTGTACTTGTCAATGAATTCCTTTGTCTTTCCCTTTGCACCGGCAGCAGCGTAGTGTGTTGTAAAGTAATAGCCTGTTACAGCACCCTTACTGAGCGGGAACAAATCTGCAGAACCCCATGAGTCAGAACCCATACAGGGCTTGTCCCATCCAAGGTCCTTTGCCTGGTTTGTAATAAGTGCAACGTGGTTGTAGTAGTCAGGAAGATAAAGCATTTCTGCATCTGAGTTTACAATTTTTGTAAGCTGAACAGAAAAGTCCTGGTCTTTCTGTCCGAAGCTTTCAAATACAACTACAGAACCGTAATTCTTTTCCCAGGATTCCTTAAAAAGTTCAGCGAGGGTTTTGCAGTAGTCATCTTCGAGGTTGTAAAGAATGGCAACTTTTTTGCATCCAAACTGCTCGCTGGCAAACTTTGCAGCAACAGGAGCCTGGAACGGATCAAGAATACATGCGCGGAAAACATAAGGTCTGTCTTTTGTAACAGCAGGGTTTGTTGCCCACGGTGAAACCATCGGTGTCTTTTCTTCGTTGTTGATTTCACCTGCAGGAATAGCACGTCCGGAACCATCAGGTCCTACAACGGCAAGAACTTTGTCCTGCTGGATAAGTTTGTAAGCACTCTGGATTGCTGAATCGGGCTTAAGTTCGTTGTCTGCATAAACAAAGTCGAGCAGATATTTCTGTCCCTTTACTTCGAGACCGCCGGCAGCATTGATTTCATTCTTGATCATTTCACCGGCATATTTTGAACCCTCACCTACTTTTGGAGAATCTCCTGTAAGAGGAATATTGAATCCAATTTTGATTGTCTTAGGTTTTTTAGCGGCAAAGGCTCCGCCCACGGCGATTCCGGCCATAAGACCGAATGCAAGGATTTTTTCGATTTTTTTCATAATCAGCTCCTCATTTTGCGAAGAGCCGAATTAACAAAGCCCTTCGCGAATTAAACTGCCATACGGCAATTTAGTCTGCAACGGCTTTGTTGCTTACCTTTCTTTGTTTTAATTTATTGCACGATTTTTTTCAACCTTGCAAACCCAAAAAAAAGCATTTTACATTGTAAAATTCGGAAATCATTCACAAAATAAATGAACTCCAGGATTTTACTAATATTTTTTTCACAGCTTGAATTTTCCAGTAAGAGAATTCAAAAGTTCAACACCGCGGTTATTTTCAGACGAATCTTCGCCAATAACGTCCATTGCTTTTCCAATATCGCTTACAGCACTTGAAATTGCATTTGAATTATCAAGCACCTGCGCCGAAACAGACGTAAGTTTTTTCTTTAAATTCATTTTTACCCCTCCCCCTGTTTTTTTTTATTCAATAATTTCGCAAAGAGGACAAATACAAATCTGCATACTTTCAAACACAGAACGTATTTTTTTTACAAAGGCCAGTGCTTTTGCTCCGTCACCGTGAACACATATGCTGTCTGCCTGAACTGCAACTTTTTTTCCCGAACGCGAAACAACAATTCCTTCGCGAACCATACGCACTGCACGCGAGACAGCTTCATTTTCATCTGTAATCACAGAACCCGGCTCATAACGCGCAACAAGTGTTCCGTCATCATTGTAGGCACGGTCTGCAAAAACTTCGCAGGCAACACGCAGTCCGTTACGGTGGGCAGCCTCGACCATTTCACTTCCCGAAAGCGCCAGCAGAATAGATTCAGGGCTCGCTTTTTTTATTGCACGGCAAATTGCATCTGCCAGGACGGAATCTTTTGCCGCAGCATTGTACAAAGCACCGTGCGGTTTTACATGCTGTATACATTTACCGGCAGCGGCGACAAAAGATGAAAGAGCACCTATCTGATACATAACATAAGCTTCTGCTTCTTCTGCAGAAAGTTTCATAAACCGCCGGCCGAATCCCATAAGATCAGGATAACCCGGGTGAGCACCTATTCCGACAGAAGACGCTGCGGCAGCATTTACTGTACGCTGCATAACAACAGGATCAGACGCGTGAAATCCGCAGGCAATATTTGCAGAAGAAATAAGCGGAATCACATTTTCATCATCACCAATTCTGTAGTTTCCAAAACTTTCTCCCAAGTCACAGTTCAAATCTACCTTAAACATTTATAACCCCCTTTTAAAAAATCAGTTTTTAAGCATTGCATTCGGAACATCGGTAATAAACATATGTCCGGGCGAATGTGTAATACAAAAATCAGGTTTGGAATTCATCACAACACTTTGCGGAGTAACGCCACAGCACCAGAAAACAGGAACTTCTCCTTCCTTAACCGGAACGGCATCGCCAAAGTCGGGATGAGACAAATCCTTAATTCCAATAACAGAAGGATCCCCTATATGGATGGGCGTGCCGTGAACACGCGGCATTGAACCCGACACGGTAACAGCGCGCACAATCTGGTCATAGGGAATGGGCCTCATGCTCACAACCATTTTTCCGCCGAAGATTCCTGCGGGAACAGTGTCAATATTTGTAAGATACATAGGAACATTGCAGCCGAGAGAAATATTGCGCACGTCAATTCCTGCAGCAATAAGTTCAAACTCAAAAGAAAAACTGCAGCCTATAAGAAAGCTCACAAGATCATCACGCCAGAAAGAAGACACATTTGTATACTCGCCGTCAAGAACACCGTTTTTCCAGATGCGGTACTTGGGAATATCAGTTGCAATGTCGGCTCCGGAAGCAATGGAATGAAGTGTGCGTGAACCTGTATCACTTACTTCAAGAACAGGACAGGACTTTGGATTGCGCTGCGTAAACAAAAGAAAATCATACGCATACTTTTTTGGAAGAACGCAAAGATTGGCCTGTGCAAACCCGGAACACATTCCCGAAGTCTGGCAGGTAATTTTTCCTTCACGTATAAGTGCACGAACCTCACTGGGCAGGCAGTCAGCATAAATATTTTTTTCAGACATAGTGAACCTCCGAATATTTTTTCAAAAGAAGCCTGTTTGTTTTTTTAAGAACTGAAAGCGCATGTTTTCTGGAAACAAGAACAAACCTTATTTTTGTACCAGGAACAAACTGCGCAAACAAATGCAGATCAGACGGAATGACTGTCGCAATCTTTGCATAACCGCCCGTCGTCTGCCTGTCACTAAGCATCACTATGGGAAGCCCGGCCGAAGTAATCTGCACGGAACCCCACGGAATTGCATCAGAAATAATGTCTGTACCGCCGCGGCACTGGATATGCTCTCCGTCCAGGCGACAGCCCATCCTGTTGGAGGCGGGCATTACAGTGTAAACGGCGTTTAAGAAAGAGCGCGCGCTGTCCCCTTCAAAAGATGCAAACTGAGCACCCTTAACAACATGTACGTCCACCACTCCCGCGCGCGCACTGCACTTAGCAAACACGGCCGGAATGCTGCGAACAGAAATTTCTTTAGGCGCAAAAAAATTTCCTGTTGCAAAACAGTCTCCGGATTTTATTTTTATACCGCCAAAATTTTTATTTACAGAAGGAGCAATTATTCCGCCTGCAAAAGCAATGTATGTACGCAAGCCGGAGACAGCGGCACTAAGCGCAAGAATGCTTCCGGCCTTGGCATGCACTTTCGTGTAAAGTGCAACCGGTGTTCCGTCGAGAGTTGCATTCTGGTCGGCACCGGTAATGCAGAAATCACACTCTCCGTTAAATTCAACTTTCGGCCCAAGAAGAGTCGACTCAAGAACCGCCGCTTTTGGAATATTGCCTGCAATAATATTTGCAAGAATCATTGCGCATTCATCCATTGCGCCGCCGCAGTTAAAGCCGTCTTTCTGAAGTCCCCTCACGCCTGAAGTTTCTATAAAAGTTCCGGCTCCGGCAGAAAGAATTTTTATTCCCGAAGTTGCAACATATCTTTCCTTTGCACATTCACCGCCGCAAGAATCTTCACCGACACTCTGTTTTTCAAGCAAAGCAAATTCATCTTTTGTTACCGCACGGAATTTAATTTTGTCACCGGCCCTGAAAAGAATTTTCGGATTTCTAAAAACATCGTAAGGCTTTACATTTGTGCGGCCAATAATCTGCCAGCCTCCAGGACTGTCCACCGGGTAAACGCCTGTCTGTCTTCCTCCGATAGCAACACTTCCCGCAGGAATTTTTACGCGTGGAACTTCAAGTCGCGGTGTTTCAAGCCGTTCATCCATTCCGCCAAGATAGGCAAAGCCCGGAAGAAAACCAAGCATGTAAACGGTATAAACCGGGGACGTGTGTGCCGCAACAACTTCTTCTTTTGAAAGGCCTGAATGTGCGCAGACATTTTTCATGTCAGGGGAAAATTCATCTTCGTAGCAGACAGGAATTTCATGCAGTGTTCCGGAATTCCCTTTTGCTGCGCCGTTGAATTTTACAGACTCATAAAGTATTTTTTTTATTTTTGCAAGACTTATTCTGAGCGGGTTATAATAAACACAGACAGTACAGTAAGTCGGAACCCATTCGACAATTGAGTCCGGCAATTCTTTTTTTTGAGAAAGAGATTCAAAATATTCACAGACGGAACGCACGCGCTCATTTATTTGCGGTGAAATACTGTTCCCGAATTTTATTATGGCATAGTCTGTTCCGTCAAAATTGAATTCAATATTTTCCATAGAAACCTTTTTCCAAAACTCCGTCAAACCATTTGTTCTGCGGATAAGCGATTGCATATTCCACAGTGGAACGCATTAACGCTACAATCTGTTTTTCTATATCTACAGAAAATCCGTCAATTGCAGGAAGAAGAGAACCGGTCATATCAACCATTCCGCTAAGGCAGCACGCTCTCAAAACGGCTTCTTCCATCTGTTCGTCATGCATTATTTCTATTTTCCCGTTAAGATAGGCAAGAGCTGCAATTACTGCATAAACGCCCCAGTCAGAAACCGTTGCCGTTACAAGATAATCTGCACTTGTTGCTGCAATTATTTCCTTTCCGTTCGGAATATATTTTTCTACATGACGCTTTATTAATCCCATTCCCATTTCATTGCCAAGATCTCCTACAGCAAAAGTCGGAACACCCGCTTTTTTAAGTGCGTTAAACAAAGCATCTGACTTTGCTTCAAGTGACGTAATGTCAGCTCCCACTGCATTATGGTACACGCCCTTCGCATTTGCACCGGCACTCTCTGTACAAAACAACGCCGCAGGTTTTGGCAGCTCAAGGATTGCCTCTGTTTCTGTGGCTGCTTCCTGTACATCTTCAGAAATGGTCATGTACGCAAGTGAAAGTGAAACAGACTTTGCTTTTTCTACATCTGCATATGCGTGAAGACCAAGATGCGGCGCAGCGGCTGTTATTGCAGGAACGCATTTTTTGGGAATAACAAATACGGGCGTCACGTCGTATGCCACAACAAGAGCTCTCGCCAGAAGAAGCGCGCCTGTAATTCCGTCAGTTTCAGGACATTCGTGTTCCTTAAGCACAAAGCCTGTCATAATATAGACATCTGCTTTTTCACTCTTTGGTCTTTTGTCCTGAGAAAGAATTGCGTGCAGTGTTTCTGCAGTTTTCATACAAAGACTCGAACCCATTGCCTTTCTTGCCGCGGGGTATAAAATACGGCACACACCGTAACCGCGTGGGTCCAGGTTCATGAGCTGGTCCAGATTTTCTCCTACATTATATTTTGACAGTTCACGCGCGTTCATATTTCACCTGCTTACAGTTTGTCATAAAAAGACGGAACAAATCCCGTTTCTGAAATAAAATCTTCGACCGCAGCCTTCTGAAGTTTACGCAAAGTTTTTTCATCTTTACAGCCGACTTTTTTCTGGTCAATTTCGCAGACACGCACACCAAGAGTTCCTGCACTTGTAACGACAATTTCGTCGGCATCAAAAACTTCATCAAGTGTAAATGTTCTCTCGCAGTAAGGCACACCGATTCTTTTGCATATTTCAAGATAGTGGCGGCGCGTTGTTCCGGGAAGAATAAGATTGTCCAGCGGCGGAGTAATAAAAGTTCCGTTTTTGATTATATTTATATTGCTGTGTGCACATTCAGTAACACGGTTTCCGCGGTGGAATACAACTTCATTGCAGCCGGCTTCCTTTGCCTGTTCTGCAGCCATAACACTCGGAAGAAGATTCAGTGTTTTGATATTGCAGTGTAAAAAGCGCGTATCTTCTACACTTATAAGTTTAATTGTTTTTGTAAGATCGGTAAGAGAAGATTCAACTACATAAATAAGAAGATTCGGTTCGCAGTCCGGGAACACATGATTGCGCGGAGCCGTACCTCTCGTTGCCTGCCAGTAAACAAACACAATTCCGTCACTGTCCATTGCGTCAATACATTTCTGAAGTTCAGCAATAAGTTCAGGTTTTGAAAGCTTAAACGGAATTTTTACGGCTTTGAGACTGTTATAAAATCTGTCTACATGGAAATCTGTTTCAAAAATTTTGCGGTTTGCGGCATAAGTCGCATCATAAACTCCGTCGCCAAAATAAAGTGCTCGGTCAAGCATGGGAACTTTCATTTCTTCCATAAGTCCCATCTCGCCATTGTAATATCCAACATTCTTCATAAAAACCTCCGCAGGCATTGCCATAAGTTCCAGGGCTTTTATGTTGTCATATCCAGACACTGCTGCCCGACGGATACGACAGCATTGTCCTTTCAAAACAGACTAGTTTTTAATGTTGATTTAGTCAATTATTTTTTATTGACTTGTGCCGAATTTTACAACCTGCGCTTTTGTTCAGGGAAGATATTCCGGCTCAATTTTTTTTAACGAGTTGAACAGATGCTCTTTCTTTTTTCTGTCACCGTCCGTCAAAAGTTCAAGTCTTCTGCTGGCATCTTTTCTTGCGCTGTTATCCTGAAAATTGCATGTACACGTCCAGCATTTGTAACCCTCACTTTCTGCGTGTAAAACAATAGTTTCTTCGCAGGCATAGCACAGCGGACGGATTATTTCGAGCGGATAATTTTTGTACTTAAGGCGCGGCGGCATTGTGCCAAGTTCAGACTTGTCCAGCATATTCATAAGAAGCGTTTCAAGAATGTCATCCATATGGTGGCCCAGTGCAATTTTATTGAAATTATTTTTTAGCGCATAATCAATCAGTTCAGTGCGGCGCTGCGTAGAACACCAGTAACAGCTCATTTTTCTTCCGGGTTTGAGTCGTCCCTGAACATCAACATTAACAGTCTCCAGCGGAACATTCCATTCAGCAAAGAGAGCAGCAATATTTTCGGGAAGGGCGCCTCCGAATTCCGTACACACATTAAGCGCGGTAAACTCAAAATCAGATCCAGGTCTTTTTTTTCTGTTTGCAAAATATTCAATAAGTGCCGTAGAATCTTTTCCTCCGGAAGCACCAACAAGAATACGGTCTGCGTTCTGAATTAGTTTGTAATCAAAAACTGCTTTGTCTATAAGGTTGAATAAAAACGGCTGTGGCATAAACGAATACTACCACATACAAAATCTGCGCGCAACCACGGCTTTTATTTCAGTTGGTTTAAAATAAAAAAACCGCCGCGTTCCCAAAAAAACAACGGCGGTATTCGCAAGCTGTCCAAAACTTTTTGAACAGCCAACTATCAAACGCACTCTTACTGAAGAAGTGAAAGTACGTTCTGTGAAGACTGGTTTGCCTGAGCGAGCATTGCTGTTCCAGCCTGAGTAAGAACCTGGTTCTTTGTAAAGTCAACCATTTCCTTAGCCATGTCTGTATCACGAATGCGGCTCTCAGAAGCCTGAAGGTTTTCAGCACCAACATCAAGACCAACAACTGTCTTCTCAAGGCGGTTCTGGTAAGCACCAAGGTCTGCACGCTGCTTGTTGATCTTCTTGATAGCTTCATCAAGAGTACCGATAGCGCGGTTAGCCTGATCAGGTGACTCAAGAGACATAATCTCTTCGTTTCCAACATTGCGCAGTCCAAGAGCAGAAGCGCTCATTGTTCCGATGTAAACCTGTGTACGCTGGTCCATGTTGGCACCAATGTGAAGCCACATAGAAGCAGTTACGCTGTTCTCACCTGTGGGGCGTGCAAAACGTCCGGTAAGCATATTCATTCCGTTGAACTGAGCTGTAGAAGCAATGCGGTCTACTTCAGCGATAAGTGAAGAAACCTCAACCTGAATCTGCATACGGTCTTCGTCAGTGTAAATACCGTTGCTTGACTGAATAGCAAGCTCGCGGATGCGCTGAATGATGTCTTCGGTTTCCTGAAGATAACCTTCAGTTGTCTGGATGAAAGAGATTCCGTTCTTGGCGTTTGTAGAAGCCTGATTAAGACCGCGGATCTGGCTGCGCATCTTTTCTGATACTGCAAGACCTGAAGCGTCATCGCCGGCACGGTTAATCTTCATACCGGAAGAAAGTTTTTCCATGTTCTTCTGGTTGTTCAGTTCAGTAATTCCTTCTGAACGCTGAGCGAACATTGCGCTCATGTTGTGATTGATAACCATATTGTATCTCCTGTAACAAGGTATTATGAGTTACCGACAAACCATATCTGGCTGCCGCCCCTCGGGTTTTACCACCCTATACCTTAAATTTCGGAGAATGATTTTTTGACTTTAGTAAAATTCAAAAAAATTTCTAAAAATCAGCAAAAAAACAGTTTATCCAAACGCCGCTTAAAACTGTCCGTTCCTGATATAAATTTTAAGGGCAGTAGCAAAAGCATCCAAAAATTCGCCGTCAGTAAAAGCCGCCCGCGAAAAAGGAACAAAAGGAACATCAGACGCTGCTATCCAAAAGCGCGCATCATCTGCCTGCCTGTCTGGAACAGCCGAATCTGCAAGTACAGGGCCAAGTCCCGTCGCGCGGCTAAGTGACTCCTGTGCACCGCTGCTTACAAGACGGTCTACAGCATAACCCGTGCCTTTTTCCTTCGACAGCGGAACCGCGCAGATAACACCGGCAGTCAATCGTCTTGTTATTAAAGGGCGCTCCGACGGAACAAACGGCAGTGTTTCACCGGAAGCATCAGGAACAGAAACAAAGTGCCTCAGAGCCTCAAATTCAAACTGACGGTGCGAAGAAAGATCCGTAAAAACCGCCGCGCACATATTTTCACGCATCAAGGCAGGCAAACCCTTGTCTTCAAGATTATAGACATCGTTCATAATTATTCTGCCACGCGTCCATTCAGAAAGAAGAGTGGCAGCTTTGTTAAAAGGAGCATTTTCGCCGGCACACAAATCCTTAACCAAATCTTCTGCAGAACGAGACTTTTCGGAACGCACAAGTTTAACGGCCTCATCAAAAGCACCGCTTCCCGAAAGCGACTCTGCAAGAGCGCCTGTCATATCAACAAAACTGCGGGCATCTGCACCAGCGAAAACTACAGGAAAATAAACTGTTCCGCGCGATTTTTCCGCAAAATCATCAAGCACTTTAATAGAAGAAATTTTTCTCATTCCAGTTTGGGAAAGCGTCTGTGCATTAAGCAGGATCTCTACCGGGTCAACCAAAAGCGGCAGTGACAAAACCCGTCCCTTATCATTCCGCATAGAAAAAGCCGCCACCGACGAATACATTCCCGAAAGCACCGTTTGTTCCAGTGCATACAAATCCATCTTTTTAGCAGGAACAGAAGCAACGGCTTCATCAAGTGAAGCTCCTGCCGCAGAAACAAGAAGATCAGTTCTGGAAGAAAGCTGTTCCGCAAGAGGCACCCTGTCGTCCAAAACAGTGAAAGCATAATGTACAATCTTACCGTTTTTGTCAGTAACAGAAGCCAATTCAGCCTCAAATGCCTTAACTTGAACTTCATTCAGTCCGTAAAATGCGACCTGTGTTTTATGCCTCAAACTGTCAAAATTGGCAATAATTACCAGAGCCGCAATAAAAATCACGAAGACTGCCGAAATACCTGCAATGACAAAACTTTTTCTTATTCTCATACTTTTACTCTAGCATAATTGCATTGAAATCTTCAATAACTCATGCTATTATTGGTAAATTGATTTTTTTACATTTTTTCGGAGTTTTATATGTGCGGAATTGTAGGTTATATCGGAAGCAAAAAAGCCACCCCTGTTTTGATTAATGCCCTTAAAAAACTGGAATACAGAGGTTACGACAGTGCTGGAATCGCCGTTTTTGACGGAGAAGACATTGTTGTACGCAAAGTAAAGGGCGCACTTAAGGCTCTTGAAGAACGCATTTCAAAAGAAGTTATAAACGGCTCACTCGGAATAGGACACACAAGATGGGCAACCCACGGTGAACCAAGCGACGTAAATGCACACCCGCACACAAACCTCAGCGGAACAATTGCAGTCGTTCACAACGGAATTATCGAAAACTATGCCAAACTCAAAGCCTGGCTTCAGGGAGAAGGAGTTGTATTCCGCAGTGAAACAGATACAGAAGTTATTGCACACCTTATAAACTACTATTACGAAATGGACGGTGATATTTTCCATTCAGTTATAGAAGCAACCCACCGTCTTGAAGGAAGTTACGCGCTCGGCGTTATATGCAGCGATTATCCCGACAGACTCATTGCCGCAAGAAAGGAAAGCCCGCTTATTGTAGGACTCGGCAAAGGCGAAAACTTTATTGCAAGCGATGTTCCGGCAGTACTTGAATACACACGCGACGTTTATTTCCTTGACCAGAAAGAAATTGCGGTTTTATACAGCGACCACGTTGATCTTTTTGACGAAGACGGAAACAAAGTAATAAAACAGCCTTACCACGTAGACTGGGATCTTTCTTCTGCAGAAAAGAACGGCTATGCACACTTCATGCTCAAAGAAATCCACGAACAGCCCAAAGCACTTACAGACACAATGCGCCCGCGTCTTGTTTACGAAAACAAAAAGCCTGTAGACATAAACTTTGACGAGCTTACCGTTGCAGAACATTTCAAAAACGCAAAAAGAATCGTAATTACAGCCTGCGGAACAGCGTACCATGCCGGAGTAGTGGCGGCGTATGCGTTTGAAAAGTTTGCACGCATTCCGGTTGTAGTAACTGTCGCAAGTGAGTTCCGCTACATGAACCCAATTCTGAACAAAGATGACATCTTTATCGTAATAAGCCAGTCAGGAGAAACTGCAGACACACTGGCCGCCATGAGACTTGCCAAAGAAGCCGGAATCCACGTAATTGCAATAACAAATTGCGTAGGTTCAACCGTAAGCCGCGAAGCAAACGACGTAATTTACACATGGGCAGGTCCCGAAATTGCAGTTGCGTCAACAAAAGCATATACCACACAGCTCATGTGCCTTTATCTTCTTGCCTTAAAGTGTGCATTCCTGCGCGAAAAGTTTTCCCGTGCTGAATATACCCGCCTTCTTTCAGAGCTTGAACAGATTCCGTCAAAAGTACAGGAAATTCTTGATGACAAAACCGGAATCCAGAAATTCGTGTCAAAAAACTTCAACAAAGAAAAAGTATTCTTTATAGGAAGACAGTTTGACAGCGCAACAAGCCTTGAATGTGCTCTTAAACTCAAGGAAGTAAGCTACATGCACAGCGAGGCCTTTGCCGCAGGAGAATTAAAGCATGGACCGATTGCCCTGGTAGACAAAAATACGCTTGTTGTTGCCATAGCCACCGATCCGGAACTTTACGAAAAAATTGCCAGCAACATTGTAGAAGTAAGAACACGCGGAGCCACAACTTTTGTCATTACACAGGACAAAGACGGAGCTTTTGCACAGGCAGCAGATGAAATTGTAAGCATTCCGCATACAGAAAGTGCATTTGCTTCAATGCTTTCTATAATACCGGCACAGCTTTTTGCCTACTATTGCGCAATTCACCGAGGAACAGATCCTGACAAACCAAGAAATCTGGCAAAATCAGTTACGGTAGAATAAGTTAAACAGGGGTTACAAATGGATTACAAGAAAAACGAAGTACTTCAGTACGTTGCCGAAAACGACGTTAAGTTTATAAAACTGTTCTTTACAGATATTTTTGGTTCGCTCAAAAGCCTTACCATACAGCCGTCACTTCTCCAGAAAGCATTTGAAGAAGGTGTTTCCTTTGACGGAAGTTCTGTACGGGGTCTGCTTAATATAGAAAAGAGCGATTTTTTTCTGGTTCCTGATCCCACAACTCTTTCTGTTCTGCCCTGGAGACCCCAGCACGGACGCGTGGCAAGACTTTACTGCGATATTCTCTACCCCGATGGAACACCTTTTGAAGGAGACAGTCGCCTTATTCTGCAGCGCGTTGTAGAAAAAGCCGAAAAGCTGGGCTTTAACGTAAATATCGGAACAGAATGCGAGTTTTATCTCTTTAATCTGGACGAAAGCGGTCACCCTACAAACATTCCGCATGATACCGCCGGATACTGCGACCTTGCCCCGCTGGACAAAGGCGAAAACATACGCCGCGATATTATACTTAACCTTGAGCAGATGGGAATTGAACCGCTTACAAGTCACCACGAGTCAGGTCCGGGTCAGAACGAAATAGACTTCAAACACAACACTGCAATAAAAGCTGCCGACAACTTTGCAACATTCAAAACAACAGTAAAAACAATTGCCTCAAAATCAGGTCTTTTTGCAACATTCATGCCCAAGCCACTCGACAACGAAGCCGGAAGCGGTCTTCACATAAATATTTCGCTCATCAAAAACGGCGACAATATTTTTGAAAAAGATTCACCCGAGTCAAAAGCCTTTATGGCGGGTATACTAAAGAGGATTCGCGAAATTACGGCTTTCCTTAACCCCATGCGCCAGTCCTACAAAAGACTTGGTTCCTTCGAAGCACCGCGTTACGTAAGCTGGTCTTCACAAAACAGAAGTCAGCTTATACGCGTTCCTGCAGCAAGCGGAGACTCTGTCAGAATAGAACTGCGCTCGCCCGATCCTTCCTGCAACCAGTACACAGCTCTTGCTCTCATCATTGCAGCCGGACTCGAAGGCATAGAACAAAAGCTTGAACTCTGCCCGCCAAAAGACGTAGATCTCTTCAAAGCTTCAGCCACAGACATAACAGGGCTTGAATCTCTGCCGCTTTCACTCGATGAAGCATTGATTCTGGCTTCTTCAAGTGCATTTGTGCGCCGTTATATTCCTGAATGTGCCCTCAATTCATTTGTTTCTGTCAAAACTCAGGAAAACGATCCTTTATTCGGAGAATTTTAACAAAAGATGGAAAATGTTTTAATCGTCAGTAACACAAATACGACGATGGGCATAATTTCTGATCTTCTGCGGACCGAAACCTTCAACAGGATTATAACCACGCAGAACGGAGCTCAGGCCCGCCGTTATATTAACGAACTTGACTTTGACCTGATTATAATTGACACACCGCTTCCCGACGAAATGGGAGATGATCTTTCCATGACTGCGGCAGAAAAATCTTCAGCCGGAATAATACTCATTATTGACCAGCAGAATGTTCTGGAAATAGGGGCAGAAGTAGAAGACTACGGAGTTTTTGCACTGCCAAAACCAATCAGCTCTGAGTTTTTCTACCAGTCAGTAAAATTACTTACGGCAAGCCGCAAGCGTGTTATGAATCTGGAAAATGAAAACCAAAAACTCCAGAAAAAAATAGAAGAAATACGCATTGTAGACAGAGCCAAACTTATTCTCATCCAAGTACTAAAGATGACAGAACCCCAGGCTCAGCGCTATATAGAAAAACAGAGCATGGACTTGCGCCAGACACGTCTTACCACAGCAGAAAACATTCTGCGCACCTACGAACACTGATTTTTTTTCTTACAGAAATCCCTAAATTTCATTCTTCCTGGAGATTCACTTATTTTCATTAACAGACAAAAAAAGGGGCTGTCTCAAAAGTACGAGACAGCCTTCATTATTTTAATGACAAACAA
>OIYG01000241.1_pt1 | contig 58627 bp, 47 predicted proteins | sample 1587861 | NCBI WGS metagenome assembly OIYG01 (sample SAMN03283272) | human gut metagenome | biome: human-associated habitat; material: feces | host: Homo sapiens | place: Peru | collected 2012
GTATTTCAAGATTTTCAAACCAATAAGTTGGGGCAAAAGACCCGCTGAGCGCCGCGGCTGATTTATTCAGAGGTTCCCGAGTTTTCAATGATGTAGTATTTTCCGGTTGCCGCGTCATAGTAGACCTCGCCGAGCTTCTCCAGCTCGCCGCTCTCCGACGGCTGCTCCGTCTCCTTCAGATCGTCGTCCGTGAAGCTCGGCGCGTTGTCGCGGTCGATCTGCGTCTGCGAGGTCGGCTCGCTCGTCTGCCCTGTCTCCGTCCCAGAGCCGATGTCCACGTTCCAATGGACGATCAGCGCCAGCATCATGCCGACGGCCAGAACCAGCATCGCGTCGGACAGGTTGGAGATGTAGTTCATCGGATTGACGCCCTCGTCCTCGAAGCGGCGGCGATTTCTCTGCCTTCTCATGCTGCCGCCTCGCGCTCGCAGAGGCAGTCCGCCAGCGTCTCCAGATCGGACATATACGCGCCGTACCAGCGCTTGCGGACGGTCGAAACGACCATGCAGACCGCCGCAGCGATCAGACCGACGATCGTCGTGTCGAACGCGGTCAGGAGCGAGACGGACAGCGTGTAGGTGTCGCCCTGCCCCAAAGCGATGATGCCGGGGCCGAGCGGGATGAGCGTGCCAAGCAGGCCGAACATCGGCGCGAGCTTCGCGGCAAGATCGGTCAGCTTGATGAGCCGGTCATAGTGCGCCTGCTCATGCTCGAGCAGATTGTCCGCCAGAGAGCGGCGCAGCTCGGCCGTCAGCTCCGGATGCGCGGCCAGCTCGGCCAAAAGCGCCCTCTGCCGACGGTTCAGGCGGCTGCGCTCCAAGGTCTTCGAGACGTCGTCCGTTGTGCGGAGCGTCTCAAGCAGAACCGGCAGCGTGAATTTCATATGGCGGTGCTCTGTAAAATACTCGACCAGCAGCCAGCCGACGGTGAACACCGCGAAGGCCAGCAGCAGCACCAGCAGCAGCACGACCGGCAGCTCCATGGCCGACGCGACCGCGCGCAGAATCTCGTGAAATGCAGAACTCATGCCTTACCTCTTTCTTTTCGTGGATATTGTTTTTGATAATAGGCGCAGGCCGCCGCGCCGCCCGCAGCGGCGATCAGGATCACGCCGAGCGCAACCAGCAGCAGCGTCAGACGGTCGTCCCGCTCCTCGATCGCAGGTGCGACCGTCGGCGCGTGTGCCGCCGTGCCGCCGTTCTCCGCATCCGGCTGCACTGCCTGTTCGCCCTTTTGCATCAGCTGCCGCGCAACGGAATCGTCCAGCGCGTACATACGCACCATTTGCTCGGGCAGCGGGACGGGCGCGGTGTCGGCCGGATTCAAGCCGTCCGGAACGCCAAGCTCGGTCGGCGGCTCGGTGGTTGCCTCGGTCGCCTCGGTCGGAGCGGTCGTCGGAGCGGGCGTTGTCGGGGTCGGGATCGAACCGTTCCCGTTGCCGCTTCCGTTCCCGTTGCTCTGATCGTTGCCGCTGCCGTTCCCTTGACCATTGCCGTTGTCGGGCTGCGTCGGCGTGTCCGGCAAGACCGGCAGCGTGGGCTGCGGGTCAGGCTCGGTCGGCGTCGGATCGTGCGTCGTGATCGTCGGGCTGCTCGTCACGGGCGCTCCGCCAAGCCCGATCGACAGACTCGCCGCCCCTTCCTTATGCACCTCATAGGTCACCGTGACCGTCGCAAGGTCAACATATTCGCTGCTCGGCGTGACGGTCACGCTCTTGATCTCCAAAACAGAGGAATCCGACGAGGAGATGTTCAGCAGCTGCGCGAGCGCCTCGCGCAGGGTGCCGTTGCTGAGCGACATATCGAACTGGATCGTATGCGACCCGATCGTCCCGTCCAGCTCCGGAAGCTCCGGCACGGGCGGCGTGCCGTTGAGCGTGACGAACAGGGTGTGCGTGTATTTCGCGCTCTGGTTCGTCCGCACCTCCGTCGGGTACGCCTGCCCGAACAGCAGCCGGAAGCGGTTGCCCGTCCCCATGCTCTCGTAGTTCGGCGCGGTGTGCTCCGTGCCCAGCTCATAGGTTGCCCAGCTGTCCTCGAGCGCCAGCATCGGCGCGACCTCCCAACAGTCGCTCCATGCCGAATCGGCGTTGTATTCCACGACCTCACCCGCGTCGTTATAGACCGGCTCGATGTGAGACGAAAGATCGTTGAAATAATAGCGCGGCGTCTCGAAGAGCTCGGCGTTGGTGAACGAGGTGAAATAGCCGATCTCCTGATCCTTCGTATAGAACTGGATCGACTGAATATCCTGTATGTTGATGTTCACATAGTCCATCAGGTCGCTGATGTAAAAGCCGCGCGCAGAATCGATCACCGTGCGGTAAACGCCGTCCGTCCCGCTGCGGAAGAAGGAATACGCGTTCTCGACAATGGGCAGGTTCTGCGAAAGCTCCGACCAATGGTACGTGCCGACCTCCGCATATTGCTCCGTTTCCATGCCGAAGTAGCCGACCTTGACCGTGAGCGTGTCGGTCACCTGCCCGGCCGCAAGGCTCGGCGCGGCAAGGCTCAGAAGCAGCAGAAGCGCCGTCAGGAGCGCTGGAACACGGCGTCTCATGGCGTCGCCTCCCCGCGATAGGTCGAACGCGCCAGCAGCGTGCGCGCCTCCTCCTCGGACAGCTCGTAATGCCAGAACAGGCTGTAAAATTCCTGCGCCACGGCGATCATATCATAGTCATAAAGCTCCGGATAGAGCAGGTTGCCCAACCACCACACGCCGAGCACGCGGTTGACCGACGGCGGTGAGGACATCCAGTCATAGGGCAGGTTCGGAATCTCATAATAATCGCCGCTCCGAACCGCCGTCAGCCCGGACCACTCGCCGTCCTGCAGCGTCTCATACGGCCCGCCGGCCGATAGAATGATGACCTGCGGATTATAGACATAGACCTGCTCGAGGTTCACCGTTGTGCCGCCGTTGCGGTTGCTGATCTCGCCGGACTCGATCGCGTTGACCGCGCCGACCAGCTCGATCACGTCGGCCTGCACCGACCCGGCCGCATTGCAGGCAAGGCCCGTCGAGCCGGTTCCGAACATTACGGTTTTGCGCTCCGATTCCGAAAGCTTTGCCGAATTTTCCTCTGCCATATTGAGCGTCCGTTCGACGAATTCCGCGAGCTTTTCGCCCTGCTCCTCCCGGTTCAGGAGCTTGCCGAGCGTGCGGTAGGCCTGCGGCATGGTCTCGATCGTCGCTTCGATGAAGACCGTCGGGATGCCGGTCTGCTTCTGAATGCCGTTCATGTCGTCGGCGACGCTCTCCTTCGCGTCGCCGAGGTCAATGATGATCTGCGGCTGCGCGTCGATCAGCGCCTCCATGTTCAGGTTTGCCTTGCTGCCGTAAAACTGGCCGAAGGTCGGCAGATACCACATATCCTCCGGGAAATACGGCATCTGCGCCGTGCTCGGGCTGCTGGCAAGGCCGATCAGCAGCTCCGGCGCAATCGTCATCAAAATCATCTGCGCCGTCGAGCCGCTGGCAGCGACGCGCGTGATCTCCTGCGGGAGCGTGACATCCCGCCCGGCGCTGTCCGTAAACTGCTGCGTCGCAACGCCCTCCAGCGGGTCATAATCCGCGCCGCAGGCCGCAAGCGACAGGCACAGCGCGATACCTATTATAATAACAAGAATTCGTTTCATAAGCGCTCCTGAGTTCGTGATACATTAATAAGAATAACCGTTTCAAAAAAAGAAACGGGCATCATCCGTTTGTTCTGCCCTTATCATACACCGACGGCGCCAAAAATGCAAGCCCCATGGCCGTTTTTCACGGTTTTCGCCCCGTATTTTTGTTCGATATTGCCGAATTTTTCCCATCCGTCTTGACATCTCGTTTATCTTGCCATAAAATAACGTCAAGGGAAACCTTATTTTTTCATTATCGTTGTTCTGATTTGAAAACAACGGTGGAAGGGAGAACGTATTATGAGTCTGAAAACAACGCTTTGCCGGCTGCTGGTGCTGCTGCTGTGTCTGTCGATGATGACAGGACTTGTCCTGCCTGTCTTCGCCGCTCCGGCCGAGGGCGAGCCCGCCGAGCCGGTCGTTCTGACCGTCTATGAACAGACCGAGGGCGGCGAGGCCAAGGTCGTCAAGACCTATAAGTCCTCCGAGCTGGACGCGCTCAAGACGAGCGCCACCGTCGGCTATCAGTATTGGAAAAACGGCGAGGAGATCGTTCTTGCGGCGAATGAATTTGTCACGCTCGACGCGCTGCTCACCGACGCCGGCCTGAGCTTTGCCGAGGGCGACACGGTTCAGGCCGCAGCTGCCGACGGATTCAGCAGCAAGCTGACCTACGCCGAAAGCGTGACGAATCGGTACTATATCACCGACGCCGGAAAGGCCGAGGTTCCCGCCGCGCTTGCTCTGAGCTGGAGCACCGGCAAGGGCGCGCTTGAGGAGGTCGCCGCCACAGCAAAGAACACCGGCAGCCTCCGCTTCGCCTACGGCATTTCCGAGCAGCAGTACGCTGACCAATCTGCGCAGGGCAAGCGTCTGGCATCCAACGTGGTCACGCTGACCGTCACGCATCCGGAGCGCACCGTCCTGACGGTCTATGAACAGACCGAGGGCGGCGAGGCCAAGGTCGTCAAGACCTATAAGTCCTCCGAGCTGGCCGCGCTCAAGACCACCGGCACCGTCGGCTATCAGTATTGGAAGGGCGGCGAAGAGACCATTCTTGCCGCGACCGAATATGTCACGATCGACAGCCTGCTCACCGACGCCGGTCTGACCTTCTCCGAGAACGACACGCTTCAGGCCGCAGCAGCCGACGGCTTCAGCGGCAAGCTGACCTACGCCGAGAGCCAGTCGAACAAGTATTTCTTCACCAACGACAGCAAGACCGAGGTTCCCGCAGCGCTTGCTCTGAGCTGGAACACCGGCAAGGGCACACTTGAGGAGGTCGCCGCCACTGCGAAGAACACCGGCAGCATCCGCTTCGCCTACGGCGTCAGCCAGGAGCAGTTCGACGCGAAGAACGCTGCCGGAAAACGCCTTGTCAGCAACGTCGCAAGCGTCACCGTGATCCATGCTGCCGCCTGCACGCATCCGACCACCGAGGTCGTGAATGCGAAGCCCGCCACCTGCACCGAGGACGGCTACACCGGCGATCTCGTCTGCACGGTCTGCGGCGTCGTGATCGGTCAGGGCGAGGTCATCCCCGCCAACTGCCCGGGCGCGAAGTTCACCGACCTGCCCGCCGTCGGCAACTGGGCGCATGAAGGCATCGACTTTGCCGTGAAGCACGACCTGTTCCGCGGCACGAGCGAGACCACCTTTGAGCCGGAAACCGCGATGAACCGCGCGATGCTCGTCACTGTGCTGTGGCGTCTGGAGGGTCAGCCCGCGTCCACCGCGACCGTCCCCTTCACCGACATCGATGCAAAGGGCTATTACCGCGACGCGCTCGCATGGGCCTATGAGCACGACATCGTGCGCGGCACGAGCGCAACGACCTTCGAGCCGGATGCCGACGTCACCCGCGAGCAGATCACGGCCATCCTGTTCCGTTATGCCGGGCAGAAGGGCTATGACGTCTCCGGCCGCGCCGATCTGGCAAGCTTCTCCGATGCAGGCTCCGTCAAGGCATACGCCAAGGACGCAATGGCTTGGGCCGTCTCCGCCGAGCTCATCAAGGGCACCAACAACGGCGCGGGCGTCGTGCTTGACCCGGAGGGCAACGCCACTCGCGCGCAGGTCGCGACGCTTCTGATGCGTTTCGTGGAAAACCTCACCAAGTAATCACCTGAAAATCGGGGCGCACCGTAAAACGCGGTGCGCCCCTTCCCTGTTTGTGTTATAAAAAGCCGATGCAGAAGCATGGTTCCGCATCGGCTCCTTTTTATGACGGATCGATCGGTTCAGCGGAGGCTCAGCCCCACTGCTCCAGCATCCGGCGGCACAGCTCCTCCGTGACCGGCTGCGGATAGTTACCGGCGAAGCGCTCCTTCGCGACCTCGGCGGCACAATCGAGCACCTGCTCCTTCGAGATGCCGTATTCGCTCCACGGCTTCAGGCCGAGCACGGTGTCGCGGAAATAGCGGATGCGATCGGCGGTGATGCGGCCGACCTCAAGGTCGGTCGGGTCTGCGGGGAACTCCGCACCCAGAATCAGGCCGATCTCCTTGACCTTCTTGACGTTGGTCTCGGCCGTGTAAAGCATCGTGCCGGGCAGCGCATAGGCGCAGGCCGAGCCATGCGGAATGCGGAACTTCGCGCCGAGGATATGCGCCTGCGAATGGCCAAGATGCGTGCCCGCATTGTTGAGCATCCAGCCGGCGAGGCAGGCGGCGATCATCACGCGCTCGCGCGCCTCGAGGTCATAGCCGTTTGCAACGGCCTGCGGCAGATACTTTGCAAGCAGATACATGATCTTCTCGCAGATGCAGTCCGTGACCGGCGAGGAAATTCCGGAGGTATAAGCCTCGGCGGCGTGCGCAAAGGCATCCATGCCGCATGCGGCGGTCATCTGCGCGGGCAGAGACGCAGCCAGCGGCGGGCACAGCAGGGCATATTCACTCACGGCGTTGTTCGACAGCACCGCCAGCTTGGCGTGCGTCTCGTCGTCGCTGACGACCAGTGCATTGGACAGCTCGCTGCCCGTGCCGGACGTGGTCGGAACGGCGATCAGGCCGTGGCAATAGGTCGAAACCTCTTTCTTCGAGACATAATCCTCGATCTTGCCGCCGAGCGTGCGAACGATGTTCACGCCGCGCGCCGTGTCGATCGCGCTGCCGCCGCCGATGGCGATCAGGCAATCGCAGCCGTTTTCGGTGAAAAGCTCGGCAACATGGTTGATAAAATGCGCGGGGGGATCCGAAACGAGGTCGTCAAATACCGTGCAATCGGTCAGGCTGTCGACCATCTTCGCGATCGGCTCCTGCTTGAGCTGGAAGCCGCTGCAAAGCACCATGGGCTTTTGCCAGCCGCGCGCAGAGATGATTTCTGCAACGCTGCCTGCAAGATCGTAGGTCACGGCGACCTGAACCTTTTGTTCCAATTTAAACTGCATAATGAACCTCCTGAAATTCGTTGTGAGTTCCTTCACATCGGTATTATAATACACTTCGACACGGTTTGCAATCCATTTTCTGCGTTCATGCAGAAGAAAAAATCTTGTTTTTCTGTCGAGGGAATGGTATAATATGTCCGTAGCACAAGAACAGCGGCGGATCGTTTTGTCCGCGTCGCAGCAAGGAGGCTTTCCCATGGAAAAACAACCCTATGTGGTCGTCGTCGGCGGCCTGAATCTGGATATTGCCGGTCTTTGCGGTCATGTCTACCGCGAAAAAGACTCTAACATCGGCACAGTGGCGCTGTCTGCCGGCGGCGTCGGCCATAACATCGCGCAGAACATCGCCAAGCTGGGCGTCCCCGTCGAGCTGGTCACGGTTTTCGGCGACGATCATTTCGGCCGCATTCTTGAAGAGGAGTGCGAAAAGGACGGCATTGGTCTGCACTATGCGCAGAAGGTTCCCGGCGGCAAAAGCTGCACCTATCTCTATATCACCGACAGCACCGGCGAAATGATGTCCGCCATCAACGCCATGGCGCTGATCGATTGCGTCACGCCGGAATTTTTGGAGGAGCGCAAGGCGCTCATCAACGGTGCGGCGCTCTGCGTCGTCGACGCGAACATCTGTGAGGCAAGCATTCAATGGCTGGCCGAGAACTGCACCGTTCCGATGTACGCCGACCCGGTCTCCACGATCAAGCTGCCGCGCCTGAAGCCGCTTCTGCCCCGTCTGGAGGGCTTCAAGCCCAACGCCTTGGAGGCGCAGCTGCTCACCGGCATTGAGATCACCGACGAGGCCTCCGCGAAAAAGGCAGCGGACAAGCTGCTCGGCCTCGGCATTCAGAATGTGTTCATCTCCATGGGTAAGGACGGCATCTTCTGCTGCAACAAAGACGAAAGCGCTCTGGTGCCGATCGTCAAGACCGAGATCGTCAGCGTCAACGGCGCGGGCGATTGCAGCATGGCCGTGATCTGCTGGGCAAGATGCCGCTTTGGCAAGACCCTCTCCATGCGCCGCATCGGCGAAATGACGCAGAAGGCCGCGAGCCTGACCCTGCAAACGTCCAAAACGGTGTCTCCCCTGCTTTGCGAGGAAGCGCTGATTTGATTTTCCGAAAGCAACGAAAGGACTGTGATTGACAATGATCAAACAAATCTATTCTCTGGTGAATTACAACGAGAGCGTGGCCACCATGGATGCCGGCGCCGACCACATCGGTCTGGTTCCCATGCAGAGCGGCGGCGTGCCCGCCCACCGTGTTCCGCTGGACGTGGTGGATCGGATCTTCGCCGAGGCCAGGCGCAGAGGCGTGAAATGCGTTGCCATCATGCTGAATAAAGATGTGGAAGAGATGATCTTCCTTGCCAAGCGCGTGAAGCCCGACATCCTGCACATCGCCGGTATGGACTATACCGCCGACGAGGCCTTTGCCGAGCGTCTGCACAAGGAGTGCCCGGGCGTGAAGCTGATGCAGGCGGTTCTGGTGGACGGTCCTGCCGCCGTTGACCGTGCCAAGCACTACGCTACCTTCTGCGACTTCCTGCTCACCGACTCCGGCCTCGCCGCCGACACCGGCATCGGCGCCAGCGGCATGACGCACGACTGGAGCATCGACGCCGAGATCGTCCGCTCCGTCAACATCCCCGTGATCGTCGCGGGCGGCCTCGGGCCGGATAATGTTGAGGAGTGCATCCGTCAGATTCACCCCTACGGCGTCGATTCCCTCACCAAGACCAGCTATAAATACAGCGACGGCGTGATGGAAAAGGACATCGACAAGGTGCGCCTGTTCTGCCAGCGTGCCGACGCCGCAGCAGCGGAATACGAAAACAAATAACTTATGAACCCATCGCCGCGCCGGCTTTTTGCAGCGCGGCGATGCTTTCATACAACTGTTTGACCGGACATGGTTTGATACTGATTCTTGATGAAAATCTTGAATCAAGAATTCCGTGTGCTACGCACACTCGCATCGTGCGAATGCAAGCTGCGCCGTCTCATGCGGAATCTGTTAAAAAGTTCTTCAAGCTTTTTAGCAGATTCTAGTATGATTTTTGGAAAAAATCTGATATAATATGAGTAAGGAAGTGCATTCCATGCCAACAATATCAATGTTCCGCGGAATTCGTATTACTATGTACTGGGCAGATCACATGCCTCCGCATTTTCATGCAACCTACGGCGGTGAGGAAGTAATTGTTTCAATTAAAGACGTGGAAGTATTAGACGGAACACTTCCTAACAAACAGTTGAAAATGCTTCTTGGGTGGGCGGCAATGCGTCAAGACCAGCTTATGGATAACTGGGATTTGGCAGAAAAAAAGCAAGAGTTATTCCCGATCGAACCGCTCACATAAGCAATTTTTTTAAAAGGATGTGAAAAACATGGGCAAAAGTACAGAATACTATCTTTCTAAGGGGTTTGACCCGCAGCATGCGGCGTATTTTGCAAATGGCCGCAAGCAAATCATGAAGGTCGTCCCCGAAAAGAATTTCACATTGCTTTTAACGTTTAATAATTGCGAGACTCGAAGGCTTGATATGCGTCCCCTGCTCCAAGCCGGAACGGTATTTGCCCCGTTTCGTGATTGGCGCAACTTCAGTCGTGTATATTTGGACGAAAATCATTGTGTTTCGTGGGATATTGATCCAAATATCAACAGCAGCCTGGATTGGAGTAATAAAATTGATTTATGCCCGGACAGCTGTTATATTGACAGTGTGGCTGTCGAGACATAAACGGGGCGGCGTGGTGCTTTGACCACGCCGCCTGTCGTTCCTTAATAGCAGTCCCACCAGAAAAGGACGTCGGAAAAATCGCGCTTTTTCAGCTTTTCATGCGGGATCAAAAAATTGATCACACCGCCGTCGCCGATGCGGAACATGGCGTCCGGCTCATCCCGGTACGGAATTTGCAGGAGCAGTGTGTCATAACGCTGCCACTTTTTTTCGAATGTGCGCGGGTCGTCCTGCGTGAACCACGCATAGCCGCCGATCGCGGGCAGCTGAAGCTCCCGCGCGTGCGTGAGGCGGCACTCTGTCTCCCCGTCGATGTCCGCAACACCGTGGCGGCGCAGCAGGGCAGAAAACGGCTCGTCAAAGCGGTAATTCCCGTAGGGGATCGGCTGCTGCTCGAGCGTCGCGGCGCGGCACGGGCAGCACAGCGGGATCGGGAAATAGTCGCTCTCCCCCGGCTCCTCCTGCGGCATCAGGTCGCTCCCGTCCGCATCGTAGAGCACGCGGAAGTCTCTCTGCGCGGCCGGCTCGTCGTAGTCCATGCCGAAGAGTGCATCGTCCTTTACATAAATGCGCAGAAGTCCCGTCTGCGGAAAATCCGGCAGCATCGGTAGCTCCGAAAAATCCACCGCGCAGAGCATCCGCATCGGTCTGCCGCTCGTGTCGAGCGGCGCTTTGCCCAACGATGCCCCGCCGAAGCGCGTGCGCAGTGTGCCGTTTGTTGACGCATCCAGCAAAACATGCGGCCGCAGCGCCTGCCTGTTCCACGCGGCGAACGCCGCTTCAAAGCCGCACGGCTTATCTTGTTTAAGCAATGTGCTCACGCTCCATTTTCCCGGAATGCTCCGACTCGGCCATCGTCTCATCCCCAGATGCAGCCTCCTCCTTATGCCCGAAATAGAACTTCGATTCCGTTCCGTTCTTCAGGCGCAGAAGGTTCGCCTTATGCCGCCAGACCATCAGCGCCACGGACAGCACGCACAGCGCCAGCACCCACGGCGTCTGCACGCCGACGATTGCCAGCGTGACCGGGCAGGAAAGCCCGGCACAGACGGACGCCAGCGACATATAATGCAGCGAGAACAGGACGAGCATCAGCACGCACATGGCAACCAGCCCGGCGCGCCAGTCGATGCACCAGATCGCGCCCGCCCCGGCAAGGAACGCCTTGCCGCCGTGGAAGCCGTACCACGCCGGGAAGCAGTGCCCCAGCATCACGAACAGACCCGCAAAGGCGACACCGAGCTGATGCTGCCCGAAGGCGCGGCCGAAGAGCCACCCGCCGAGCAGGCAGACCGCGACCGATTTCGCGATGTCAAGCACAAAGACCAGCCACGCGATTTTCCCGCCAAACACGCGTTTAAAGTTCGTAAAGCCCGGATTTTTGCTGCCGCACTGCCGAATATCGCGGTGATAGATCAGATTCGAGAGCACGATCGCCGGATTGATCCCGCCGACGAGATAGGGCACGACGATTGCAAGCAAAACCGCAAGAATTTTCATATCCATCCCTCACTTTTTGTCGGAAATCACCGCAAACAGGCTGCGCAGACGGATCGTCACGGCGCCCATGTTGGAAATTTCGTCAATTTTGATCTGCGTATAGGGGCTGTCCGCGCCCTCGAGGATCGACCGCACCTCGTCGGTCGTGATCGCGTCGACGCCGCATCCGAAGGAGACGAGTTGCACCAAAAACAGCTTCTTTTTGCTCTGCGCGACGTATTTCGCCGCCGCATACAGCCGCGCGTGATACGTCCACTGATTGCGCACCTGCGTCTCAAACGGCTGCGTGCGGTCGCTGATGCTGTCCTCCGTGATGATGACCGCACCCAGCGACGTCAGCAGCTTGTCGATGCCGTGGTTGATCTCGGGGTCGACGTGGTACGGCCGGCCGGCCAGCACGATCACGGGCTTGTTTTCGCGCTCAGCCTCGCAGAGATATTCGGCAGCAATGTCGCGCACCGTTTGGCGATACGACTCCTGCTCGGCATAGGCGGCGCGCACTGCCTCGTGCAGCGTTTTGCGGTCAATCTCCGGAAAATGCGCCTTGAGCACGGCGCGCATCCGCTTTTCAAACGGTTTTTCGTCCGCAAGCGACAGAAAATCGCACAAGAACGGCGTTTTCCTCTGCAAGCCGGGCATATTCAGCTTCAAAACCTGCGGATAATAGGCCACGACCGGGCAGTTGAAATGGTTCACGCCCAGTCCTTCTTCAACGTTATAGCTCATATCCGGATAGAAAATGAAGTCCGGCTCGTGCGCGAGCAGCCATTCGATGTGCCCGTGCATAAGCTTGGCCGGGTAGCAGGCTGTGTCGGACGGGATCGTGTCCTGCCCCATGCGGTAGAGCTTGCGGTCGGAAAAGGGCGAGACGAGCACGTTGAAGCCCAGCTTCGTCCAGAACGCGTGCCAGAACGGCAGCAGCTCATAGAAATTCAGCCCCATCGGCAGGCCGACCGTGCGCCGGTCGGCGCGCGGCTCGTCATGCATATAAGCCGAGAGCAGACGCTGCTTGTCGGCGTAAAGATCGCGTGGATGCTCCTGCCTGGCTCTACCCAAGGGCTTCGAGCAGCGGTTGCCCGCGATGTAGCGCCGGTTGCCCGAAAAGGTATTGACTGTCAGGGAGCAGTGATTCGTGCAGCCGTTGCAGGTCATGGCGCGGATGCTGTGGTGAAAATCCGCAAGCCCCTGCGCGTCGAGAATCGTGCTCTTGCCCGTCGAGCGCTCGAGCGCGTAGAGCGCCGCGCCGTAAGCGCCCATCAGCGGCGCGAATTTCGGACGGATGACCTCGCGGCCGATCTCCATCTCGAACGCGCGCAGGACGCAGTCGTTCAGGAAGGTACCGCCCTGCACAACGATATTCTTGCCGATCTCGCGCGCATTGGCGCAGCGGATGACCTTGTAGAGCGCGTTTTTCACCACGCTGACGGAAAGTCCGGCGGCGATGTCCTCGATCGTCGCGCCGTCCTTCTGCGCCTGTTTGACGGCGCTGTTCATGAAGACGGTGCAGCGCGAGCCGAGCTCCACGGGCGCCTTGGCAAAAAGGCCGAGCTTCGCAAATTCGGCCGTCGTATAGCCCAGCGCCCCGGCGAAGGTCTGGAGGAACGAGCCGCAGCCGGACGAGCAGGCCTCGTTCAGATAGAGGTTGTCGATCGCGCCGTTGCGGATCTGGAAGCATTTGATGTCCTGCCCGCCGATGTCGAGAATGAAATCGACGTCGGGGCGGAATTTTTTCGCAGCCGTATAGTGCGCAACCGTCTCGACGATGCCGAGGTCGACGGAGAATGCGTTGCGGATCAGCTCCTCGCCGTAGCCCGTGACCGCCGAACCGGCGATCTTCAGCTTCGGATAGGCCGCATAGAGCTTTTGCAGATAGTCGCGCACGAGCGGCACGGGATTGCCCGCGTTCGGCGCATAAAACGGGCGAAACAGGTTGCCCGCGCGGTCGCAGAGCACGAGCTTGACCGTGGTCGACCCGGCGTCGATGCCCAGAAACATCTCGCCCTGCGGCGCGTCCAGCTCCCGAATGCCCTCGGAGGCAGCCTCATGCCGCCGCCGAAAGGTCTCATATTCCGCGCCGTTTGCAAAAAGCGGCATCTCATGGCAGCTCTGCGTGTAATCCGCACGCAGCTCGAGCGCGGTCTGCAAGGCTTCAAGCGTCAGCTCCGCGCCCGTCCCCGAGCGCGCCGCGCCGAGCGCGACGAAATAAAGCGCGTTCTCCGGGCAGGTGCCCGTGGTTTTCAGCACATCGTCGAAACTTTTGCGCAGCTCGGGAAGGAAATACAGCGGCCCGCCCAGATAGAGCACCCTGCCGGTGATCCTCCTGCCCTGCGCCAGACCGGCGACGGTCTGGTTCACAACGGCATAAAAGATCCCGGCGGCAATGTCCTCGTGGCGCGCGCCCTGATTGAGCAGAGGCTGCACATCCGACTTTGCAAACACGCCGCAGCGGGAGGCGATCGTGCAGATCTTCTCGCGCTTGGCCGCCAGATCGTTCAGCTCCGTCGGCGTGACGTGCAGCAGCGCGGCCATCTGGTCGATGAACGCGCCCGTACCCCCGGCGCAGGTGCCGTTCATGCGCATCTCGAAGCCACCGGAGAGGAAGAGAATCTTCGCATCCTCACCGCCCAGCTCGATGACCACGTCGGTGTCCGGCGCGGCGCGCTGCACGGCAAGCTTTTCGGCATAGACCTCCTGCACAAAGGGCAGTCCGGCCTTTTCGGCGATGCCCATGCCGGCCGAGCCGGAGATCGTCACGGAGAACGTCTCATTCGGGAATTTTTCGCGCAGCTCACGGATCAGCTCCGCCGCCGTCTCGGGGATGCGCGAGAAATGACGGCGATATACGGAATACTCGATCGTGTCGTTCTCGCCCAGAACGACGCATTTGAGCGTCGTCGAGCCGATGTCAAGCCCTAACCGTTTCATGCTCCGCCTCCTCTTCCTCCGCGATTGCAAGCATCAGCTTGATGCGGTTCTCCTGATTCACGCGCGATGCCCCGGCGTCATAGTCCACCGGGAAAACGTTCGCGTTCGGGTAACGCTCGCGCAGACGGCGGATCGTCCCCTTGCCCACGATGTGGTTCGGCAGACAGCCGAAGGGCTGCGCGCAAATCACATTGGAATAGCCCTTTTCGATCAGCTCGGCAGCCTCGCCGGGCAGCAGCCAGCCCTCGCCCATTTTAACGCCCCGGTCGATGATCGTGTCGGCCAGCTCCTTGACGCGGTCAAAGGCGACCGGCGCGGCAAAGTCCGGATAAGGCTTGAGTGCGTCGATGAGGGCGCTTTCCCAGCGGTCGGCGATGCGCTCCATCATCCTGCCGACGAGCAGCATCGCGCGGCTGCCGCCGTAGTATTTGCGATCGGTCTCGATGTTGGCAAAGCAATACTGGAAAAAGCCCAGCACGCCCGGAACCATATATTCGCAGCCCTGCGAGAGCAGGAATCTCTCCAGCCCGTTGTTGCCGAAGGAGGAGTATTTCACATAGATCTCCCCGACGATCCCGACCTTTTTCAGCTTTTTCTTTTCGCGCGGAATGTCGTGAAAGTCCTTGGCCATCGCGCGCAGGCGCTTTTTCATGCCCGCCGAGGTCAGGCCGCGTCTGTGACGGAAATCGTCGGTCAGCCGCGCGATCCATTTTTCGACGGTGCGGCGCGTGTCCCCGGCGTTTTGCTCATAGGGCAGCGTCTGATTCTTCAGCAGCAGGAGCATATCGCCGTAGACGAGCGACCGCATTGCACAGGCGACCATGCCGGGCGTGATATGAAAGCCACTGTATTTTTCATACCCGCCGAAGCTTAGCGAAATGACCGGAACGTAGGCCATATCCATTTTTTCCAGCGCCTTGCGCAGCAGACAGATATAATTCGACGCGCGGCAGCCGCCGCCGGTCTGGAACTGGATCAGCGCGCAGCGGTGCGGGTCGAAATCGCCGCAGGTCAGGGCATAGATCTGCTGCCCGAGCATACAGATCGCAGGGTAACAGACGTCGTTGTGCAGGTACTTCAGGCCGGTGTCGATGACCTCCTTGCCCTCGTACTTTGCGATCACAAGCCGATAGCCATACAGGCGGAACACCTCGGAGATCAGCTCCATATGCGTCGGGAAAATATCCGGCGCAATGATCGTGTAATCGCGCTTCATTTCTTTCGTAAAATCAACCGTCACCGGCTTCACATCCTTCAAAAAGCAACAATTTTCCTTATAACTCGATATTATAGCGGAAACGGTCGGATTTTGAAAGGGGCAATCGCACGAGCGGTGTCCAAATTTTGTGCAGCGCTCAAAAAGTGTCACAATCACCGAAAACGGGAGGATCCTTTCGATCCTCCCGTCTGTGCCTATGTGCTGCGGAAGCGCGCAAGGAACTCCCGTGTTTTTTCCTGCCTCGGGTTCTGGAAGAGCTGCTCCGGCGTGCCGCTCTCGCAGATCGTGCCGTCGGCCATGAAGGCCACGTGCGTCGAAACGTCCCGCGCGAACGCCATCTCATGCGTCACCACGATCATTGTCAGCCCCTGCGACGCCAGCTCACGCATGACCGAAAGCACCTCACCGACCATCTGCGGGTCGAGCGCGCTGGTCGGCTCGTCAAACAGCAGCACCTCCGGCTCCATGGCCAGCGCACGCGCAATGGCCACGCGCTGCTTCTGCCCGCCCGAGAGCTGCGCGGGCTTCGCGTGGATATAGGGCGTCATGCCGACCTGCTCGAGATAACGCATCGCGTTTTCGCGCGCCTCCGGGCGCTTGCGTCCGAGCACGCTCGTCTGTCCGACGATGCAATTCTCCAGCGCCGTCATGTTGTGAAACAGATTGAAGCTCTGGAAGACCATGCCGACCCTTGCGCGGTATTGCGGCAGGTTCACCGTCCGCTCCGTTACGGCCTGTCCGCGATAGCGCACCTGCCCGGCCGTCGGCGTCTCGAGCAGATTGATGCAGCGCAGCATCGTGCTCTTGCCTGAGCCGGACGCGCCGATCACGCTCAGGACCTCGCCCTGCTCCACGCTCAGATCCACGCCGCGCAAAACCTCGTGCGCGCCGAAGCGCTTTTCCAGATGTACCAGCTCGATGACCGCCATGCTCAGGCCTCCTTTTGAATGTGAATTTCGGCGTTGAAATCCGTCTGTGAGCCGAAAACCGTATAGCTGTTTTTGCCCTCGAGGCGCTTCTCGAGCAGGCGCAGCAGCCGCGTGACCGCAAAGGTCAGCACAAAATAGATCGCGCAGACCACCAGATAGGTCTGGAAGGTCTGAAAATTCTGCCGCTTGATGATCCCGGCGAAATAGTAAAGCTCCGTCACGCCGATCACGTTCAGCACCGAGGTATCCTTGATGTTGATAACAAATTCGTTGCTGACCGAGGGCAAAATGCTGCGGATGACCTGCGGCAGGATCACCCGCCGCATGGTCTGCCCGTGGCGCATCCCAATGGCCTGCGCACCCTCGAACTGCCCCCGGTCGACCGAGAGGATGCCGCCGCGGACAATCTCGGCCATATAGGCGCCCGTGTTGATCGAGACGATCAAAATGCCGGACGGGATCAGCGGCAGCGTGCTTCCGCCGGTCGCGAAGGCATAGCCCCAGTAGATCACCATCGACTGCACCATCATCGGCGTGCCGCGGAACACCTCGACATAGACCGCGATCAGGCCGTTCAGCAGCCGTTGCAGCAGGCGCAGAACGGAGCTGCGTGAAAGCGGCGCCGTCCGCACCACACCCGTCAGCAGGCCGATCAGAAGCCCCGCCAGCGTGCCCGTCAGGGCAATGAGCATCGTGTTGCCGACACCCTGCAAAAGCTGCGGATAATAATTCCGAAAAATATTCCAAACGTCTGTCCAAAAGCTCATATCGTCACTTCCTGATAATCACGACCAGATTCGACTCGTAATAGGTGTCGGTGAAATCGATCTCGCGCTCGCGCTCGGCCGTCGGGCTCATGCCGGCGGCAATCACGTCGATCGTCCCGGATTGCAGCGCCGGGAGCAGCGATTCCCAGCTCATTGCGTAGATCTCAAGCTGCATCCCGAGCCGCGCGGCGACATAGCGCGCGACCTGCACGTCGTAACCGTTGGCATAGAGTCCCTGCTTGCCCTCGCCGCTGATCGGAACTGCGCCGAGGCTCGGCGTGTTCATCTCCGTCCAGTTATACGGCTCATAGGCGCATTCCATTCCGACGCGCAGCACGCCGTTCGCGCCGTCCGTCTCCGGGATCTCCAGCGCAAACGCCTCGACGGACTTCCCTGCCGCCAGCGCGACGATCTGCTCCATCAGCTCCGCGCGCTGCTCCGGCGTGATCTCGGCCAGAATCGCGTTGAGCTGCTCGCGCAGCTCCGAGCCCTTCTTCAGCCCGATTGCAATGCCGACGTCGGCCGCTGTCGCCGTGAAGCCGGTGTCGTTATTTTTAAGCGGAAGATAGGTCAGCGAATCGTCCGCGCCGCAGACCGACAGTGCCGTCGGCTCCTCGGCAACATAGCCGTCAATCGCGCCGCTCTTGAGCGCCGTCAGAAGATCGGAAAACTCCGGATAGGTCGACGCCTGCACGTCCTCGACCTGCTCGAGCGCCTCGGCGTGGAACGTCCCGGCCTGCGTCGCAAGCTTCGCACCCTTGAGCTCGGCCAGCGTCTTGGCCTGCTTCACGTCGACACGGCTCGTGCCGCCGCACCCGGCTAAAAGCAGCATGACTGCCGCAAGCATTCCGCAAAATAATCTTTTCATGGTTCTTTCCTCCTAAAAAATAAAACGCCTGTGAGACCCATTCAGGGAATCACAGGCGTTAAAATGACCAAGCAGGCCGGTTGCCCTCGATAGCCCTCCGCATGGGAACATGCGACAGTTCTGCATCTGTTCGACGCAGCCCCAGCTACACGGCGGCGGCAACCGCGATGCGCTTCGGCGGATCGGCCTTTCTGCCACAGACGCTTGCCGGCGTTTCTCTGTGACGTACTGATCGTCTCCGCGACCTCTAATCGATTTTTGTTTATTATAATGCGCGTTTTCGGATTTGTCAAGTCCTGTTCTGCATATTTTTTCAAAATTTTTGCATGGTTTTTCTCGCATCCACGGGGTAAAAATTCTCACTCTTGCGTTTTTTCAAAAAAATGATATAATACGAATAACTTGGGATTTTGCCGAAGGAGGACGTGCCGTGCCGCATAACTACACCAGAGACGCGATCAAAAAAGCCTTTTTGCAGCTTCTGAACGAACGTCCGCTCAACAAAATCAGCGTGCGCAGCATCGTCGACGCCTGCAACATCAGCCGTAATACGTTCTATTACCACTATCAGGACATTCCCTCTCTGCTCGAGGAGATCATCCACGACGCAGCTGAGTCCTTGATCGAGCAGAACCCGACCGTGGAGTCGATCGGTCTGTGCGTGGACAACGCCTTCCGCTACGCCACGGAGAACCGCCGCGCGATCTATCACATCTATCATTCCGTTGACCGCGAGGCCTACGAGGATTTCCTGATGAAAATGTGCGACCACACCGCAAAGATCCACGTCGACACGCTGCTCACTGACCGGCACGTCGACGAAAAGGAGCGCACGGTGCTGATCCATTTCCTGCGATACGCCTGCTTCGGCGCATGTATGGATTGGACAAAATCCGGAATGCAGACCGACATTGCGCAGGAATACCACCGCATTATTGCGCTCTTCCTGCGCGTCTTCAACAGTATGGTCGCGGAAAACACGCAAAAATCGACGCAAGCATAAAAGCTCCGGACGAATGCTCGTCCGGAGCTTTTATAGTCAAATTAAAACGGAATCAGCCGTTCTCGCGCATCTTCGCGAAGCACTCGCTGCAATACACGGGGCGATCGGTCTTCGGCTCGAACGGAACGCGAGCTTCGCCGCCGCAGTTCGCGCAGACAGCAGTGAAGTATTCCTTGGGGCCACGGGCGGCATTCTTGCGAGCGTCACGGCAGGCCTTGCAGCGCTGAGGCTCATTCTGGAAGCCTCTCTCCGCATAGAACTCCTGCTCACCGGCGGTGAACACGAACTCTGCGCCGCATTCCTTGCAAACTAAAGTCTTGTCTTCGTACATTTGGATGTTACCTCTCTTGATTGGAATTTGCCCTGACGCGATGCCCATCTAACAGTTGGTTTTGCCACAGGGTGGATAATGAGTTGAATCTCAATCGATTCTTGTATATTATAAACTCGATTCCGAAATTTGTCAACACTGCGGGAATGATTTTTTACCGAAATGCACAACTTTATCTATTCTACACAAATTAAAGAACATTATTTCGGTCAAAAAGACAGTTGTTCCCCATCATTTCCGTGCGGTATATGCAAATGGTCATAGGCGAGCTTGGTCACGCATCGGCCGCGCGGCGTGCGCGTCAGGAAGCCGAGCTGCATCAGATAGGGCTCATAGACGTCCTCGAGCGTCACGGCCTCCTCGCCGATCGTCGCGGCCAGCGTCTCCAGCCCGACCGGACCGCCGCCGTAATAGCGGATGATAGCCGTGAGCATCCGGCGATCCGTTGCGTCGAGGCCGAGCCGATCGACCTCGAGCTTGCTCAGCGCATGGTCGACCGCCTCGCGGGTGATGACGCCGTCATAATAGATCTGCGCAAAATCGCGCACGCGGCGCAGCATCCGGTTGGCGATACGCGGCGTGCCGCGGCTTCTTGACGCCAGCTCCAGCGCGCCGTCCGGGTCGATCTGCATCCCGAGCAGATTGGCCGAGCGCGTGATGATGCGTCTCAGCTCCTCCGGAGAATACAGTTCCAGCCGGAAAGACACGCCAAAGCGGTCACGCAGCGGCGCAGAGAGCTGACCGGCGCGCGTCGTCGCACCGATGAGCGTGAAGCGCGGCAGATCGAGCCGGATCGAGTTGGCCGAGGGGCCCTTGCCGACAATAATGTCAATGGCAAAGTCCTCCATTGCGGGATAGAGGATCTCCTCCACCGAGGTATTCAGGCGGTGAATCTCGTCGATAAAGAGGATATCGCCCTCGGCCAGATTCGTCAGCAGCGCCGCAAGGTCGCCCGCCTTCTCGATGGCCGGCCCGGACGTGATGCGGATGTTCACGCCCATCTCGTTGGCGATGACGCCCGCAAGCGTCGTTTTGCCCAGCCCCGGCGGGCCATAGAGCAGGACGTGGTCGAGCGGCTCGCTTCGCCGCTTCGCCGCTTCGATATAAACCGACAGATTTTCCTTGACCTTCTCCTGCCCGTTGTATTCCGAAAGATGCTTCGGCCGCAGCGTCAACTCTCCTGCGTCCGCCGCAATAAAGGAGGTCGTGACGATCGGCGCCTCCTGCTCCTGTGAAAACTCTATGCTCATTGCCTCACCCCATTACCATTGCGCGCAGACATTTTTTGACGATCTCCTCGGTCGAAAGCCCCTCGACCGGCACGCCCTTGAGCGCCGAGGCGATCTCCGCTCCGCTGTAGCCCAGCTCGGCCAGCGCAGCCTGCGCAAGCGCCAGATTGCTCCCGGCCGCCGGGATCGGCGCGCCGCCGGCGCTTCCGGAGAAATCGACCTCTGTGACCGCGCTGCCGAGCTTATCCTTCAGCTCAAGAATGATGCGCTGCGCCAGCTTTTTGCCGACGCCCGGCGCGGCAGTGAGCATTTTTTCGTCCTGCGTCATGATGGCCAGCGTGAAGCGCTCGGGCGAGGCCGAGGACAGGATCGCAATTGCGGCCTTCGGGCCGACTCCCGTCACGCCGACGAGCAGCTCAAAGCAGCGCAGCTCCTCGCGTGTGGAGAAGCCGAAAATATCGAACGCATCCTCGCGGATGTTGCAGTAGGTGAAAAGCTTCGCCGTCTGTCCGACACGGAGCTTCGACTGCGTATAGGCCGTTGTGCGGCAGGCGAAGCCCACGCCGCCGCAGTCCACCACGGCGAGATTTTCCTCCAAAAGGGTGATCTCCCCGTTCAAATAATAAAACATGTTATTCTCTCCGATTTAAAAGACTCGTCGACGACCGCGCGTGGCACAGTGCGATGGCGATGGCGTCGGCAGCATCGTCCGGCCGAGGAAGCCGGTCGAGCCTGAGCAGACGGCGCGTCATATCCATGACCTGCCGTTTTTCCGCCTTGCCATAGCCGACGACGGCCTGCTTGACCTGCATCGGCGTATATTCAAACAGCTCCACGCCCGCCTTCTCGACAGCGAGCAGGATCACACCGCGCCCGTGCGAAACGCCGATGCCGGTCGTGATATTGTGACCCCAGAACAGCTCCTCGACCGCGACGGCATCCGGCCTTGTGACCTCGAGCAGGCGCGTCGTGTCGTCATAGAGCATGGCCAGCCGCTGCGGAAAGGTCAGCGTCGGCGGCGTCGTGACGGTGCCGTATTGCAGGAGCGAATAGGTGCTTCGCTCGGCGCGGATCAGGCCGAAGCCGGTCGTCGCATAGCCGGGGTCGATTCCCAGAATCAGCACGCCGATGCCTCAGAACAGCCGGCCGAGCCAATCCTTCACGGTCTGCTGCCAGTCCGGGATGGCGATGCACAGCAGCCAGTTGATGATCGCGATGATCACGATGCCGAACAGCACCCATGCGAAAATTCGCTTGCTCTTGGAGCTGGGGGTAAAGGGCGGCTTTTCCTCCGGCGTTTCGCCGTTCTGCGGCTCAATTGCGCGTTTTTCTTCTTCCATTTCAAATCACCTCATTTCTATCATACCATATTTCACAAAAAATCGCTAGTATTATCTGCCGTATTTTTACTTGCAATTTGCTCATGCAGGTGATAGAATGGGTTTGCGCTGATGCTTCAGCAGCAAGAAAAGGAGAAAAAAGAATGAAAAAGTTTTTAGCAATTCTGATGGCGCTCGCGCTGGTTCTGAGCCTCGCCGCCTGCGGCGAGAAGGCCGCCCCGACCACCGAATCCACGACCGAAGCGACCACCGAGTCCACCACCGAATCCACCTCTGAGGAGACCTCCGAGTCCACTGAGGAGCCCGCCGCGACCATCAACGAAGAAGTCGCTTCCTATCTCGGCACCGTTGAGAATAACGTTTATGTCAACGAGGCTGCGGGCTTCAGCTTCACCCCGGCCGAGGGCTGGACGTTGCTCGACATGGAGCAGGTGCAGCAGCTCAACACGATCGACCTGACCTCCATCGTCGACGCCGCCGACCTCAAGGACGCGCTGAGCACCGCGCCGATCACGCCGCTCTATGCCGGCAACGACGACGGCGACAGCTTTGGCGCCACGATGTCCGTCCTCTCCGAAGAGGAAGCCACGATGACCGAGGAAGAGCTGATCGAGTCTCTGATCCCGCAGCTCGAGCAGACTTATGCCTCCGCGGGTTATACGGTCGAGAACATTGAGGCCGGCAAGGTTCTCGTCGGCGACGTTGAGAAGGCCTGCATCAACCAGACCATGACCGTGAACGACGTCACGGTTTATCAGACCCAGATCTACTTCCTGTTCGACGGCATCTGCTACACCGTCACCTATTCCTCCCAGAACGCCGACACCATCAACAATGCGTTCATGATGTTTGCTCTGGCCGCTTGATCGCAGCAATTTTCGGGCTGTCCGCTTGGACGGCCCGATTTTTCTTGCAGAGACTTGACGAAAGTGGTATAATATCAGGAAGAAAATACAGTGGGCATTCGTGCCCCGAAAGGAAGCAAGGCAAATTATGACAACCATTGACATTTATTCCGGTTTTCTTGGAGCGGGCAAGACCACGCTCATTAAGAAAATGATCCGCGAGGCCTACCAGGGCGAGCAGATTGTTCTGATCGAAAACGAATTCGGCGAGATCGGCATCGACGGCGGCTTCATGCAGGACGCGGGTATCCGCGTCAACGAGATGAACTCCGGCTGCATCTGCTGCTCGCTGGTCGGCGATTTCGGCAAGGCGCTGCGTCAGGTCATTACGGACTATCACCCCGACCGCATCCTGATCGAGCCGTCCGGCGTCGGTAAGCTCTCCGACGTCATTGCCGCCGTGGAGCGCGTCGCGACCGACGACGTCACGCTCGGCAGCTTCATCACCGTTGCCGACGCGACCAAGTGCAAAATGTACCTGAAAAATTTCGGCGAGTTTTATACCAATCAGGTCGAGACCGCCTCGACCGTTATCCTGAGCCGCACGCAGAATATGCCGCAGGAGAAGCTGGAGCAGGCCGTTGCCCTGCTGCGCGAGCACAACGCCCACGCCGTGATCATCACGACGCCTTGGGATCAGCTCACCGGCGCGCAGATCCTCGAGGCCATGCGCGGACAGCACGATCTGACGGCAGAGCTGGCCGAAATGATCGAGCATGAGCACGCTCATGAGGACGGCGAGGAATGCGACGATCCGGAGTGCTCCTGCCACCATCACCATCACGATCATGACGAGGACGAGCATGAGCACCATCACCACCATGACCATGACGAGGACGAGCATCACCATCATGACCATGACGATGAGGACGGGCACTGCTGCTGCGGCCACCACGACCACGATGAGGACGAGGGGCACGAGCACCACCACCATCACCATCACCACGGCCACGATGCCGACGAGATCTTCCAGAGCTGGGGCGTCGAGACGCCGAAGAAATTCACGGAAGACAAGCTCCGCCAGATTCTGAGGGCGCTCGACGACAGCGAGCAATACGGCGTTGTTCTGCGTGCAAAGGGCATCGTGGAAAACGAAGACGGCTCTTGGCTGCACTTTGACCATGTCCCCGGTGAGATCGACGTCCGCAGCGGCAGCGCCGCCGTCACCGGCCGCCTGTGCGTGATCGGCTCGAAGCTCAACGAATCGGCGATTGCCGCCCTGTTCGGCGTGTAAAGGAGTTTTTCATCATGCCCTATCCTGTCTATGCCTTCACCGGCTTTTTGGAATCCGGCAAAACGAAATTCATTCAGGAGACGCTCTGCGACCCGCGCTTCAACGCCGGGGAGCGGACGCTGCTTCTGGTCTGCGAGGAGGGCGAGGAGGAATATGACCCCCAGCCCTATCCCCACAAGGACGTTTTCCTCGAGGTCATCGATCAAGAGCAGATCACCACGGCCGAGCTGGAGGCGCTCTTCCGCAAGCATCAGGCCGAGCGCGTCGTCGTCGAGCTGAACGGAATGCTTCAGATCGGGCCGTTTTATCAGAAAATGCCCGAAAGTTGGCAGCTCGCGCAGGAGGTCATGTTCGCCGACGCGACGACGATCATGGCCTATAACGCCAATATGCGTTCTCTGGTCGTGGACAAGCTGACCGGCTGCGAGATGGTCGTGTTCAACCGTATGCCCGTCGGCGCGGACGTCATGCCCTTCCACAAGCTGGCGCGCGCGCTCAACCGCCGCGTCGGGATCATGTATGAATACGCCGACGGCAAGACGCAGTATGACGAGATTGAGGATCCCCTCCCCTTTGACCTCAACGCGCCGATCGTCGAGATCGGCGACGACGATTACGCGCTCTGGTTCCGCGATATGAACGAGGAGCCAAAGAAATACCACGGCAAGACCGTGCGCTTCAAGGCGCAGGTCGCGCGTCTGCGCAAGGAGCGCGACGGCTTCTTCGCGCCGGGGCGCTTCGTCATGACCTGCTGCGTCGAGGACATCCAGTTTATGGGGCTTCCCTGCCGCTATGACCGCGCCGACGAGCTGCACGCCCGTGACTGGATCATGCTCACGGCGAGCATCGAATACCGCTTCAACGCGCTCTACCGCGGAAAAGGACCCGTCCTGACGGCCATTTCCGTCGAGCCGGCCGAACCGGCCAAAAACGAGGTCGCGACCTTCTGACGCCGAGGCAGCGCTTCCCTGCCCGACGCAAATCATCATCGGGAGATCCACACAATGGAGCTTGGGAACCTCTGATTAAATCGCAAAAGTGGTCAGCGAGGGATTTTGTTCCAAATTGAGGTTTGGAAATCGCAGGAATCCTTTACGTATTTCAAGATTTTCAAACCGATAAGTTGGGGCAAAAGGCCCGCTGAGCGCCGCTGCCGATTTATTCAGAGGTTCCATAGGAAAAGTGAAAAAGAAAAGAGCCCCTTTCGGGACTCTGAATCTTTGCACACGCTGTGCAGCCGGACAAGCCGACGATTTGAGAAAATCTTTTATTTGAACTCGTAGTGTAATTGCAGAGGTCAATCTGCTTTTTCATTATATATGCAATCAGAGAGGATGTCAATATGGAGAACCTGCAAAAATACTTTTTGGGATTAGATATTGGCACAAATTCGGTAGGATATGCAGCTACCGGAATGGATTACGACCTCCTGAAGTTCCGCGGCGAGCCGGTATGGGGTGTTACAACCTTTGAGGAGGCATCTCTTGCAGAGGAACGGCGAATAAACAGAGCCTCACGCAGACGATTGGATCGTTGCCAACAGCGCATAAGCATGCTGCAAGAAATTTTTGCTCCGTATATCTGCCAAACGGATCCCAATTTCTTTGTTCGCAGGGCGGAAAGCGCACTGTTTGCCGAGGATTCCCAACAGGGTGTCCGGATATTCGACGGCGGTATCGACGACAAAGAATATCATCGCAAATACCCCACCATTCACCACCTGATCGTGGAGCTCATGGCTGCCGATTCTCCCAGAGACATCCGCCTTGTTTATCTTGCCTGTGCATGGCTGGTTGCCAATCGGGGGCATTTTCTCTCCGAGGCAAAAGCGGACTCGGTCGTTGATTTTCAGAAGCCTTATACGGAATTCCTTTCCAGCTTCACATGGAATTACCAATGTCAGCCCCCCTGGGCGGCTTCCGTTTCCTGCGAGACGATTCAGGAAATCATGCAGGCTCAGGTTGGGATAACGCAAAGGAAAGCAAAATTCAAAGCAGAAGTATATGGAGGGAAGAGCCCCTCCAAAAAGCCGGAAGAGGAATTCCCCTTCAGCCGAGATGCCATCGTGTCACTGCTCTCCGGCGGTAAGGTATCCCCCGCCGAATTGTTCGGAAACGAAGCATACAAAGGGCTGGACTCTGTTGCGCTCAGCATGGACGAAGAAAACTTTGAACGCATTCTGTCCGAGCTGGGCGACGATGCAGAGCTTCTGCGGAACATGCAGGCGATGTATGACTGTGCGCTGCTGAATATCACTCTGCAGGGAAAGCGCAGTATCTCGGAAGCAAAGGTTGCAGTCTATGAGCAGCATAAGGAAGATCTCAGATTTTTGAAATACTTTATCCGCAAATATTGCCGGCAGAACTATTCTAAAGTATTCCGCAGCGCGGCCAAGGACAACTATACTGCGTATTCCGGCAATGTTAAAAGCTGCAAAGAAGCAAATAAGGTCGTGCGCACCAATAAAAACGCCTTCTGCGATTTTGTGAAAAAGCTCGTGAAGGATATCCGGCCGGAAAAAGAAGATCTGGCACAGTACGAAAATATGATGGAACGTCTGTCTCTGTATACCTTCCTGCCCAAGCAAAAGGATTCGGACAACCGCGTGATTCCCCATCAGCTATACGAGGTCGAGCTGGATCAGATTTTGGCGAATGCTTCAATGTATCTGACCATGCTTGGCAATGCAGACGCAAACGGCATCACAAACGCTGATAAAATCCGAGCCATCTTCCGTTTCAGAGTTCCGTATTATGTAGGCCCGCTGAACCAAAAATCCCCCTATGCATGGCTGGAGCGAAAGCCCGAGAAGATCTACCCATGGAATTTTGAAAAGATCGTTGATCTGGACAAAAGCGAACAGAATTTCATACGGCGGATGACCAACACATGCACATATCTTCCCGGAGAGGCTGTTCTCCCCTACTGCTCTCTTCTGTACAGCCGATACATGGTGCTTAACGAGATCAACAATCTGAAAATAAACCAGCACGCAATTTCCGTACCATTAAAGCAGAAAATCTATCAGGCTCTTTTCGAGAATTCCGGAAAAAAGGTCACAAAGAAAGCCATTGCGGGATACCTGAGAAGCCAGGGACTCATGACCTCCAGTGACGAAATCAGCGGTGTTGACGACACGCTCAAGGCCAACCTGAAGCCCTACCATAGCTTCCGGCATATGCTCTCTGCCGGTACGCTTTCTGAAGAACAGGTGGAGGATATTATTCTCCACGCTGCATATTCCGAGGACAAATCCCGAATGGGCAGGTGGCTTGAAAACCACTACCCCGTGCTGTCGGAGCAGAACCGAAAATACATTCTCCGCCTGAATCTGAAAGGCTTCGGTCGCCTGTCCGGCCGATTCCTTACCGGGATCGTGTGCACCCAAGGCAATGACCGCGGAGAGGCAATGTCCATCATAGATGCATTGTGGCAGACTAACAACAATTTGATGCAGTTGTTGTCCTCCTCCTATACCTTCCAGAATCAGATTTGTGAGTTTGCCGCGGACTACTATTCAGAGCCATCACATAAAAAGACTCTCTCTCAGCGGCTGGACGATATGTATGTCTCCAACACCGTAAAGCGGCAGATCATCCGATCTCTGGACATCTGCTCCGATGTGGTAAAGGCAATGAGACACGCGCCGGAGCGGATCTTTGTGGAAATGGCTCGCGGCACAGTGGAGGATCAAAAAGGAAAGCGAACCAAAAGCAGAAAACAGCAGCTGCTCGACCTGTATAGTCAGGTCAGATGCGAGGATGCCCCCGAATTGCTTGCCAATCTGGAAGCCATGGGAGATGAGGCAGATAATCGCCTGCAAAGCGACAAGCTCTTTCTGTATTACCTCCAGTTGGGAAAATGTGCATACACAGGGCAGCCAATCGAATTGGAGCAGCTTGCATCCAAAGCCTACGACATCGACCATATCTATCCCCAGTCCAAGGTACAGGACGACAGTATCCTGAACAACAAGGTTCTATGCCTGTCGACCGCAAACGGCGAAAAGGGTGATCTCTTCCCCATCCGCTTAGAGATTCAGAAGAAGATGCAGCCCTTCTGGAGCTATTTAAAGAACGCGGGGCTGATGAACGAAGAGAAGTACAGCCGCCTGACGAGGACTTTCCATTTTACGGCTGATGAGCTGCACCAGTTTATCAACCGTCAGCTGGTAGAGACCCGGCAATCCACCAAGGTCGTAACACAGCTGCTTCAGGAGCGGTACCCGGAGACGGAAATCGTCTATGTCAAGGCCTGCTTGGTATCCCGGTTCCGTCAGGAATTCGGAATGCTGAAATGCCGCAGTGTCAACGACCTGCATCATGCCAAGGACGCATACCTGAATATTGTGGTCGGCAATGTATGCCATGAGGAATTTACCCGCATAAACATTGAAGAATCCTATTCATTGAATCTCAAGCCTCTTTTTGAGAATTCTAATTTGACAGTCTGGAAGGGCAGGGGCAGTCTCGCAAAGGTTCGTAAGGTAATCGGCAAAAACGCAGTTCACGTGACTCGCTACGCTTTCTGTCGTAAAGGCGGATTGTTTGACCAACAGCCTAAGAAGGCGCAAGAAGGTCTGGTGCCGCTCAAGAAAAGCTTGCCACATGATCTTAAGAGAGAATTACCTACCGAAAAATACGGTGGGTACAATAAACCTACCGCCTCTTTCTATCTGCTTTCTGCTTATTCGGTCGGTAACAAAAAGGACATTATGTTTGTTCCGGTTGAATTACGATACGCAGCGAGGGTGCTTTCCGATACCGAATTTGCAATATGGTATACCTTTAGAGAGATTTCCAAGATCAATGGGAATAAGCCTGTTTCTGACGTACGAATACTCCTGAATGGAAGACCGCTTAAAATTAACACCGTTCTGTTGCTGGATGGTATGCCGGTCACAATCCGCGGAAAAACAAACAAAGGAGCCCAGATCATTGTCGCTTCTCAGCTCCCTCTGATCCTCCCCTATCAGGCAGAGCAGTATATCAAGCGCCTGGAAAGCTTTTCAACAAAGAAAAAAGCCAATGATAAGCTGCGGCTCAACGAGAAGTATGATCATATTAGCCGTGAGCAGAACGTGGAGCTGTATACGCTGTTATCCCAAAAGCTGAAGCATAGCATTTTTGCCAAATGTCCCGGCAGCATTGCGCGGACTGTGGAAGATGGCTATAAAAAGTTTTCCCAGTTAGATCCGGAAGATCAGATCGGGTGTCTGATGGGAATCGTGTCTTGGTTTGGAAGCCAGTCAAATGGAATAGATTTGACTTTGATCGGAGGGAAAGCAGCAACGGGAACAAAGCTGATTAACGCCAAATTCTCAAATCTTGCCAAGAACATCCGCGACCTGAGAATCGTCGACACATCTGCCTCCGGGCTATATGTCTCTCGCAGCGAAAACTTACTGGGGCTGCTATGAGCTGGCGTACTGTTGTTATTTCCAGCCGGTGCAAGCTGGATCTAAGGAACCTCTGATTAAATCGCAAGAGTGGTCAGTGAGGGATTTTATTCCAAATTGAGGTTTGGAAATCGCAGGAATCCTTTACGTATTTCAAGATTTTCAAACCAATAAGTTGGGGCAAAAGACCCGCTGAGCGCCGCAGACGATTGCTTCAGAGGTTCCCTAGTTCTTCGGGAACAGCGCTTGCAGCGTTCGGACGTATTCCTTCGTCAGGCGGCAGAGGTAATCCGGGCGCTCGTCAACACGGCCGGTCTCGGCGCGGTTGATGGCCGCGCAAGCCGGGCACGCGCTGCGCAGCGTGCATTCCCCGCAGACGGCAGGCAGGCGGAATTTTGCCGTCTCGGCCACCAAGTCGCGCCACGCCGGGGCAAAGCCCGTCTCAAACGGACGCATGGCCGGTTCGTCGAGCATCCCGCAGGGCATCAGCTTTCCGTCCCACGAAATCCAGAACTGCGACGATCCGGCGAGACAGCCCAGCGGCGCGCCCTCGGCGCGAACACAGTCGTCTGCTGGCTCGAAGCTGTCGGCGTCCGGCTGCGCCCACGCATAGCGCTGCATCCGCTCCGTCTCCTCCGTCATGCTCTGCGCAAGCGCCGTTCTGCGCCCGGCCTCCTCGGCGTCGTAACGGATCGGCGCGGTGCAGCCGACCGCCTCGCGGCGAACCGGCGGGAAGAGATAATACACCGGGCGGACGCGCAGCCCGCGCTCCTTGGCGAAGGCAACGATCCCGTCCATGTCCGCGCCGTTGATCGGCGACATTGTGGCGTTGATGCCGACCTGGATCCCGGCGCGCAGAAGCGCGTCGATCGCCGTTTGCACGCGGTCAAACGCCTCGGGCACCCCGCAGAGGCGGGCGTAGGTCTCGCGGCTGACGCCGTAGAGCGAGATATTGATCTGCGCCGGGGGCGACTGCCTCAGCCATTCGATCGCGCGGTCGTCGATCAGCGTACCGTTGGAGTTTATGGAGACGGAAAGCCCCATTTTCGTCAGTCCGAGATAAATTTCGGGAAGATCCGGCCGCAGGAACGGCTCGCCGCCCGTCAGCAGCAGGAACAGCGCTCCGGCGTCCGCAGCCTGCCGCCCCATATCGAGCCAGCGCTCGGCAGAAAGCTCCTGCGCGGCGCAGGCGTTCCCGTTCTGGTGAATATAGCACATTTTACAGCTCAGATTGCAGCGCGGCGTCAGCTCAAACCCACCGCTCACGGGGACTTTGAGCTTTGCGGCGCGCGAGCTGAGTAGCCGTCGAAGCGGCGTATCCTGTCGCATACCTTTTCTCCTTTATAAAACGCGCCCGAGATCGCTCGGGCGCGTTTTGCGTTGTTTGGGATTATTTGACGTCAACCTGAACCGTCGCGGACTTGCTGCCGTTCAGGGCGGTCGCCGTGACGGTGTAGGTGTAGCTGCCGACCGTCTCCGGCGCCATAATGTTGATGCGCCAGGACTTCATACCGCCGTCCTCTTCGCGGGTGGCGATGCTCAGCACGCGCGCGCTCTGCCCGTTCTGCGTCACGGTCAGCCCGGTCACGTTCTCCGTAGACTCGGCGTAAAGCACCGCGACCTTTCCTGCCACAACGTACTTCGTGGCAAGCTCGCAGCGGAGCGTGGTCGTCTTGGTCTGGCGGGCAAGCGAAATACGCGCTTCGAGCAGCTTCACGACGACTGCGTCGATCTCGCTCTGCTCCGTGGAGGTCTTGGGCGAGGCGGAGACGCGCGCATAGAAGCTCTGCGCCTCGCTCAGCGCGGTCTGATAAGCCGCATAGTTGGCATAGCCGTCGTTGGAAGCGGGGCTTTGCAGCAGCAGGGTCAGCGTGTCAAGATACGGCGCGTTTTCGTACCAGATCTCAACAGTCTGATAACCCTTCCGGATCGTGCCTGTGACCGTGCCGCTGTTCGCGCCGAACACGGACGGCGTGAAGGTCGCGCCCTCGGTGTGCGAGTAGACGTAGCCGTTGCGCAGCGGAACGGAGACGGTGAAGGGGTCGCCGACATTGCCCTCAAGCGGGATCGTCTCGAGCACCTTGACCTCGTCGCCGATCATGACCTTGACCTGCACGCTGGAGGGCTCGTCCATATAGACGTCGCCGGGCGTCGGGACGTTTGCCGAGGAGGTGCAGCTAACGAAGCCGGGGAAAAAGCGCATACCGCCCGACGTCAGCGTCTTGAAGCTGTTGTAATCCAGCGCGGACTTCTTGTTGGAATCCATGTCCCACTTCCACATCTTTGCGCCGACCGCCCACATGCGGTCGATGAGGCCGTAGTTATCCGTCCGCGTCCAGATGTTTTCCTCGGTGTCCCAGCCGGCCCAGTCGCCCCAGATCAGGAAATAGCCGCCGCCGAGCTTCTCGTTCTTGATGAATTCGTTGCTGTAGCAATCGCTCGTGCAGCCGTTGAAATCGCCGGGATACCAGCCGCCCTTGTGCTGGCAGCTGCTGCCATACGTGCAGCCGCCACCGCAGCCGGAATAGACGAACTGCGCTCTGCCGTGGTTGAACGTCCACTGTCGATTCCCATCGTCGCGGGCATCGCCATAGGTATCATTATTCCGGAACACATAATAGGTGTACCAGTTGACGGCGTTATAGACCGTTCTGCCCTGATTGGCCAAGGTATTCGGGGAGGTGTGCTCACTCAGCGCCGTCCAGAACAGGACGTCGATGTCCTTGTTCACGGAGACGGTCGCATCATACCCATAGGGCGTCCAGGAGCCGTAGAGATAAAAGCCGTTTCCGAAGAGCGCGTCGTTCCATGCGCGGACGCGATAGGAATGGCTGTCCGAGCCGTAGGCGTTCCGCTGCAGCATCGCGGCAAGCTGGTTGATATAGATCACATAGGTGTCCTTGACATTGCTGCCGCCATTGTTTTTTGTATACGACGTGCTGGCCCAGCTCCCAGACGCACCCGCGACCTCATCGCCGCCGATGTTGAACTTGGAGCAGCCGAACTGCGCAAAGAACTGCGCATAGGCGTCCGTGATGGCGAACGTCATGTTGCGCGTGTAGTCATCCGGGATGTTGATCGTCTGGGTCGTTCTGTCGGACAGGGAGCCGCTCTTTGTGTAGCTCTGGCCGTTGTAATAGAACGTAAAATTGCTGCTGCCGTAGTTACTCGCAAATTTCGCGATCAGGCAGTCGGCGTGCGTCGGATAGTCGACGGCCGGAATGATCTCGATGTGGCGGGATTTCGCATAATTGACAAGCTCGGTCAGCTCGTCGCGGTTATAGAATTTGTTGGCATTCGGATCGGTGTAGGTAGTATTCCAGCTCACGACGTTATAGCCGATCATCCAACTGAAATCGTTGCCGTTGGCGTCGAGCACGGGGTTGCCGCTGCTGTCGCGCCAGATGTTCGCGCGGATGCCCTGATCCTCAGTCATGTGCAGATCCATGGCATTATAGCCCATCCACGACATTTCGTCGATCAGGTTCTTGATCCAGTCCATCGACCAGTATTTTCGGCCGATATCGAGCTGAACCGTGCGCTCCTTGGTGTCGGGCTGATCCACGACCGTGCAGGCGCTGACCTGATTGCCGTTAAAGAGCTTCAGCAGCGCGTGGAAGCCATAGAGCAGGCTGTTGTAGTTGCCCTCGCCGTTATAAAAGCTCATAACGTCGCCGGGCGTGTATTCGATGGTTGCATTCTCGGCAGTCACGGTAAGGCGGAACTGCTCATTGCCAAGGCCGGTGTTTTCGCGGACGACCAGGTCGCCCGTGCGGACTCTGCTCTCCGCACCGTAGACGATGTCCAGCGCTGCGCCGGAGGGGACGCCCTGCGCGGCAAGTCTGGACGAGGCAAGCTGCAGCGTGGAGCGCAGCATACCGGTGGGTTCTTCGTTGGAAACAACAAAAATTCGTGCGTCGGTCGTAAGGGTAAAGCTGCCGCTCCCCGCCGTGTAGCTGTCAAAGGTTTTCGTCACGTTGGCGTCCGCCGCCGCAGCGGGCAAAGCCGCTGCGGCAAGCAGAGCCACGAGAAGAACCAGGATTGCGGCATTTTTCAGCACACGTCTGGCGAAGTGTTTCATATAAAAATGGTTCCTCCTGCTTTTGTGATCTTTCTTTTAAGAAGTGAATGCCATGTTTGCGCTTGTGATGAAGCAAAGCGCTCCGTCCGTAGCCTGCTGCGGGCAGCCGCCGCTCGTCATGAAGTATCCAATCTGAGCCAGCCCCTTCATCTCTTCCGTTGCGTTCGGAGATTTCAGAACGCAGTTCGGATCCATGAAATTCAGCCGCATTGCATTGCAGTTCGCCAAGGATTCCGTCACGGAAAAGCGCTCGACCGAAACAGCGGGTTTTGTGTACGTTTTCATATTCCGCACCTCCGTTCATTTCAGCAGCGCGAGCAGGCGGCTGAAGACAGCCGCTGCCTCGCTGCGCGTGCATGTGCCCGTGGGATTGAGCTTACCGTTGTCGCCGGAAATGATGCCGGAGGCAACCAGCGTTCTCACGCTGCTCATCGCCCAGCCCGAAACCTCATTGGCGTCTGCATAGCCGCTGAGATCATCCGAGCCGGTCACGTTCAGACCGGTCGCCTTCAGTGCGCGGGCGATCATGGTCATCATTTCCTGACGCGTGATCTCCGCATCCGGGGCAAAGGTGGTCGCGTTCACGCCGTTGACCAGACCGTTCTGGGCGGCGATCCGGATGGACTCCTCGCTCCAGCGGCCGGAGATGTCGGTGAAGGCGCAGGCCTTGCCGTTGTCGGTCAGGCCGAGGGCGCGCACGAGCATCGCCGCAAATTCCTCACGCGTGACATGGTTGTCGCCATGGAACAGGCCGTCGTCATAGCCCTTGATGATCCCGGCCTCGGCAACCAGCTCGACATAGCTCTCGTACCACTGGCCGGCGATGTCTGCAAAGGCAGGCTCCTTATCCGGCGCGTCGGGCTGAGACGGATCATCCTGCTTGGGATCATCCGGCTTCGGGTCAACGGGATCGGGCGTCGGCTCGACCGGGTCGATCGGAAGCTCGGTGTCGCTGCTGCCGCTCGGGGTCTCGTCGGCCGGGTCGCCCTGACCGATAACGATGGCCGTCGTGCCGTTCGACGCCGAACGCGCCTCGACAATGACATTGCTGGTCGTTACGGGGACGAACTGCTCAAGCATACCGTTTACAACGTCGATCGAATCGTCCGTCAGCTTACCGTCTGCATCGTAGCTGACACGCGTCTCATCGAAAATCGGCAGGAGCGTGTAGCCCTTGACCTTCAGGCCGGTCAGCGAGACCATGCCGTTCTGCGGGCGGAGCATCACGAGGTAAGCGCCCTTCCCCGCATCATAGGTGCAGAGCGTCGGGTCGATCACATAATACTGCTCCGTGCCGCTCGTGACGGAGGCGAGCTTCGTCCAAGCGGGCGAGCCTCCGTTGTCGTTGCTTTGCAGCAGGTCGATGGGCGTCGACTCATAGACGACCGTCGTATAGCCGAGCAGCGCATTGGCATCGAGCGCGCGGACGCCGATTTGCAGCGTGCGCTCGGTCATCGGGACGGAGTCGTCCGGCTTGACATAGAAGCCAAGCGCCTGCGTGAGCGACAGGCCGTCAAGATACAGCTCGTTGTTCGGGCCGATGGTCGAATAGGCCTCGATCGAGTCGACCTTGTTGCCGTGGATGAAGTTGTTGTTGCGGTTCTCGGAGAAGCTGGAGAAGCCCGTTCCGAGCTTCACCTCTTCGGCGTTGACCTCGGTGGCCGTCATCTTGCCGGCCTCGATCTGGTCGTGGATCTGCAGGATGTCTGCACCCTGCTCGTTGTCCAGATAAGCGTCGTCCAGAGCGTTTCCGTTGTTGTCCTTCACGCCCTCGATCGGGTTGAAGATGCGCACGCCGTCGATATAGAGGAAGCTCTCCTCAAGCATCGGGTTGTTGCACGCCTTGCCGTTCGCGTCGACGAATCTGGATTTGCCGGTGGTGATGTTGTAATACTTGGTGTAGGTGTTGCCCTTGGCGTCCGTCATGGTGTACTTGACGTCACCCGTGGCAGCATCATAGCTGTCGTAGGTCACCTTCCAGCCCTCGAGGTTCGCGCGCGCGTTGACAAAGATGCGAACCGTGTAATCCCCTGCCGGGAGGTCGTTGACGGAGATGACCGGCGCCTGATAAATGGTCTCGGAGCCTTGATCGTCGCCGTTGTTGTCGTATTCCGTGATGACCGGGATGTTGCGGATCTGGTTGCCGGAGGCATCGTAGACACGCGCGATGATCGTCGCGGAGCGCTGCGCCGAGCAGCGGCTGATGATCTCAAAGCCGGTGCCGCGGAACTTGAAGCTGGCGACCTGCTCGTCGTTGAGGACGGTGATCTTGGTCACGGAGCCGCCGGAGGTCTCGGCTCCCTCGCCCTCGTAGCTGCTGTCGTGGCCGTACTGACCGGTCTGGTCGGCGTCCTGATAATCGCCGTCGCCGCCGCCGATGTTCTCAACCGTGCTCTCGGTCTCCTTGGAATAGTCGATGCCGCCGAAGTTATCCTCGTAATAGACCACGGAGGCCGGGATCGTCGTCAGAGACTCATACATTTCGACCTCGTTGTGCACGTCGACGTTGCCGAGGCCGATGGACGGCTTCTCGCTGCTTCTGTGCACGCGGACGATCGCCTTGGTCGTGCTCGCGCCGCTCATGATCTGCGTCGGCGTGAAGAGCACGCGAGTGTAGGTGTCGGACTGGTAGATCGGGCTGAGGATCCATTTCTGGTTGGCGTTGTCCTTCCCGTTAGACCAAATCTGAATGTTTTGGTTCTGCTGCTTTTTGCCGTCGGTGAGGTCAACGCTCTGATTCGTGTTCGAGGCCGGATGAATGGCGATGGTGTTGTCGGAATTCTTGACCAGCGTCCAGCGATCCTTCGAGGCGTCGGCCGTCTGCTTCTGCACGAGCTGCACGCCGTTGCCGGCGTTCGCCTTGAGCTGCATGGTCATGTCGGTCTTGGCGTTCGTGATGGTCACGCTGCCGTCGCTCTGATTTTCGAAATACCAGAGCTGGGCGGTGTTGAAGTCGTCACGAGCCTGCAGCGCAATGTTCGTGCCGGAGGCACTCGTAACGTCGGCCTTCAGGCGGTACTGCGTCTTGGTCTCGACCTTGCGCATGGCGGTAGCCTCAACGGGCGCGTCGCTCCAAGCCGACCACACGCCGCTCCATTCGTAGGTGGTGGTTGTCTTTGTCCAGGTTTGCAGGTGCAGCGGGGTGTAGAACCAACGGTAGGCCTCGCCGCAGACATTCTTCGCATCCTGCGGAATATAGCCGGCCGAGCTGAACTCGATGCCGGGGATATTGTAGGAATTGCCACATTCATACCGGCGATTATATTCGCTCGCACCGGAATAATTCGGAGGATAGGTTCCGGTCTCGAAAGAATGGAAGGTGGTCAAGCTACCGATCAGTCCGTACTGCGCCGCATCCGTCTGGCCGTAGTGCCAGCCAATGAATCGCAGGAGCGGGCCGCCCTGATAGCCGGAGCAGTAATGCCACATGACATATCCTGCATCCGAAGTGCTAACGGTCGAAATACCGCTGCCGGTCGTCGGGCCGACCTGATACCGCTTATAAAGCTCATGAGAGCCTGCATACGGAGAAAGGTCAGAGATGGAATCGATGTACTTCGTCTGATGCGTCTCGCTGTTGGTCTTGGTCGTCATGTCCTGATAGCGGTACATCGTGCGCGTTTCGCACTGGCTCTCGGAGTAGCCGGTGGGGATGGTGTCGCTCCAATCGGCGCTGGAGGCGTCGTTGATCGAAAGCACCCAGCTCGGGTCAGAGGCCAGCGCAATGCGGTAGGCCTTGCGGCCGGAGAAGTCCAGATCGACCGGCGTATCCGAACCGGAGCCGCCACTGCCCGTCGAGCGGTACTGGGTTTTTGTCTCGACCTGACGCGTGCTGGAGGCCGTCGCAATGCTCGTGCTCCAATCCGACCAATTGCCCCAAGAGGATGTCGTGACTGTCTTAGACCAATTTTGCTGCGTGATGGGGAGCATAAACCAGATCATTGAGTATTTGCAATAAGTTGCGCTAAAGCTCCCGGTTTGGATTACGTTTGCATTTCCCAGACCCGGCGTGTAGAAGCCAACGAGCGTATATCCGGTGCCGGACATGAAGCCATAGCTGTTCGACTCCAATTCGCCGCCGGGAATCGACGTTGCGTATCGGCTGTCCTCCCAAGCGTGGAAGGTGTTCTGAGCAGAGCCGTTCACGGTCTGACCCTTATAGTGGCCGATCTGACGCCAATACGGGCCATCCGTTCCGCCCGTGCACCAGTGCCAGTAAATATACCCGGCCGTACTCTCCGAGGTGGTCGTAATATTGCTTCCGGTCAGCTTCTTGCCGTTATACTTTGCATACAACGAGTTGCCCGTATCGAAATCGGACGGGAAATTCACATACTTTGCAGTGCCGGTCTGCGTGGAGGTCGAGCTCTTCAGGTCGCGATAGCGATAAACCGTGCGCGTTTCATAGGTGCCGCTGGAGGGCTTGGTATCGCTCCAGCCGGTGTCGGCAGCGGTCGAAAGCTCGATGTTGCTGACGTTCCGCGAGCTGTGGGCGGACGCGTCGCCGTTATCGGCCGTGAACGTGCCGTAGATGCTGATGTACTGATCGGTCGTGTTGCCGGAGACGCCGTTGGTCTTGGTGGTCAGCTTGCCGTCCTTGCTGAGCTGTTTCAGACCGTTATAGGCCTCGCCGGAGACCAGACCCTCGATGAGGGTGTTGATCTCGATGCCGGTCGGGCGAATCGGGTCGTTGAGCGTCAGGCCGCCGTCGTTCGCGTCGTTCAGATTGACGGGCAGGCCGTAGTCGAGCACATAGGTATCGTCCTTGACGTCCAGCACGTGCAGAACGACCGGGACGTTGACCTCGTCGCCGTTGCTGTAGGTCGCCTTGAAGTAATGGGTGTAGGTGCCCGGCGTCTGCTCCTCGAAGATCAGGATGTCATCCTCAAAGCCGAGCATGTTGCCGTCGCCGTTGGCGTGGGCGTTGAAGCCCCAGCCGCAGCATTCCGACGAGGCGACATCCCAGAGATGCAGCTTCACGCCGTTTGTCAGGCTGCCCCTGTCCAGATCGACGCCGTATTTCGGCGCGAGCTTCGGGCGGATGGTATAGGCGTCCTGAGGACTGTTCGGCGCAATGCCGTTGTTGCGTTCGATCAGCCAGAGCGTCGTGTCGTTCGCCTGCGCCTCGGCCTCGGTCAGGCTGACGAGCTTCAGACGGTCGTCGACGTCGACCGCGCCGGTCGATTTGGGGTCTGTGCCGCTGGCGGCGTCGATGGAAACATACTGCTCGTATTGCAGATTATAGATCGTGTAATAGCCGTTTCCGGCATACTTGACATAGAACAGCGGCTCGTTGCCCACGGTGCTGTCCTTGTAGAGGTCGTTGGCATTCCACGAATGCAGCTCGCCGGACTTGCCCTTCGGCGTCCACGAAAAATTCCTGCTTTTCCAGATACCGATGGAATAGACGCCGTCGGCCAGCGGACGGACGCTGACGGTCGTGCCGTTCGCGGACGAGGGGATGAAGTTTGTGACCTTGCTGCTGTTGGTCGCAACCGAGGCGGCGTCGCTCGCGCTGACCGCGATCGGGTGCCCCGCCCACATGAAGTACTGCTGCGCCGCACCGGCGTAGACCGAGAAGGTCGAGCTGGTTCGCAGGGCGCTTGCCTCGGCATAGGCCGTGTTGCGGAACGTGCCGTCCCTGGTCAGGCCGTGCTTGATGCCGTAGAGCGTCAGGCGCTCGCCGACCTGCAGGCCGGGCGTCTCATGTCCCGCGCAGGTGACGTTCGTCAGGAAGGTTTGCAGCGCGCCCGTGCTGGCGAAGGTCAGGTTGATCTCCGAGCCGTCGGCCTTGGTCAGGACGATCTTGATGTCCTCGATCTTGCGGTTATACGTTGTGCCGTTGAGCGTGTAGCTGCCGAGGCTGACGCCGTCATAGCCCGCTGCAAAGCTGACCTGCTCGTCTGTGAAGGCCACGTTCTTCAGCGGAAGCTCATAGCCGGTGTTGAGCAGGGTGATGTAATAATCCAGCTCTTTGGTCTTGTCAACAAGACCGCCGTTTTCAACGACCGTGCCGTTCTGCGTCGCGCCCTTTTCGGTGTCGATGTATTTCGAGGTGACGTCGATGTTCGTCTCGATGCGGATGTTCGAGCCATAGCTGTGGCGCTCCATGTAGTAGAAGTCGAAGTCGTACATCTCGCCGTCCTTGAGGCCGCATTCCTTGATGTAGTCATTCAGGTTGAAGGTCGACTTCGTGATGGAGTGCGCCGCGCCGATGTCCATGACCATCTTGTTGTTGATGAACAGATAGACGTCGTCGTCGCCCTCGAAGGTGAAGTAGAGGTTATCCTCGGTGTTGAACACGAACTGGCCGTGCCCCTCCATCGAAAAGTTGTAATCGCGGCCGACCTGCGATTCGAAGCTCGCCGCGCTGCGCTCGGACGCGCCGGAATCGAGGAAGTACGGCGTGTTCGTCTGCCGGAAGGTCGTGCTGCCCGTGGTCGGCAGGAAGGGATGCAGCGTTGTGTCGGACTCGGTTGTGTAATAAACCATATCCTTCGAGGAGCTGCCGTTGACGTGAGAGATGCTGCCGTCGTTGGCGTTGTAGGTCACGCCGTCATAGCCGCCGTCAAAGACATAGTAGGTGTTGCCGGCACTGTTCGTCTCCTGCGAGAGGGTCATATGCGTGTATTCCGGGACGGTCTGGCTGATGCCGTTGTTGTCCTTATAGAGGGTGTTGAGCATCCAGTAGGCCACGTCGAGATAGTTGTTGAAATTACTCTTATAGCTGCCGTTGGAAACCTCGCTCCACGACAGATCAAGCAGTCCCTTATGCGTCTGCGTATAAGAAGCCCAATCGCTCTCGGGCGTCGAGGTCGCGTTCGGATTGGGGCAGGTCGCAAGATACTCGCGGATGAGCTGCGCCCAGTCCTTGTTTCCGGAGAGCTTCGCGCCCTGAACAAAGTTATAGTTATAATCGTTGCCGTTCTTTTCCGGGATGGCCAGCGACTGCTTGAGCAGCTCGGCGAGCTTCTGAACGGTCTGCTGCGTGTAGGTCGGCTCCTTCGTCTCCGGATCGATCTCATAATTGACCAGACCGATCGTCGCCATGCCCTCGATATAGGAGTGCATGTTCGGCAGGAACTTGCTGACGTCGGTGTAGGTCGTTCCGTTCACCGTCGCAGTCGGATAGTTCTCGTTATAGGTCGACGAGCCGTTGACGAACCAGCGGCCGTCGTTGCTGCCGGAGATCGTATAGGGAGCCTCGTAGACCTCATAGGGCAGCCACTTGCCGTTGGCAAGGTTGGTCGGAACGGTCGTGTCGCTGGCGTTGCCCCAGGCATAGCCGAAGTTGTTGAAGGCCTGATAGTTCGCGCCGCCGTAGCCGGAGTTCGGCAGCAGCATACCGAAGGCAAGGTTGTTGCCCATGCGGTAGCGGCGGACGCGATCTCCTACTGTGTTGCCGCGCGCGTTATAGTCCGCCTCCGACGTTCCGACCCACTGGAACGTCGCGGTATAGCCGCCGTAACTCAGCGCACCGGACAGGCCGCAGAGGGCGGCCTTGCCGAACTGCTCTGCCTCGCTCTGCGTGGAGAACAGGCCGGCCGCCGCAAGCGACAGCGTCGCGCGCTTGCCCGAAGGCGTGGAGGCCGACAGGGACGAGATCATCTGCGCAGCGGCAAAGCCCGCCGACGAAGCAAGGTCGATCGTCACGGTGTGGTAGCCCGGGGCGGCCGTGAGCGCCGCATTGACGCCGTTCGCCTGCACATCGGCATAGGCCGTGCTCTGCCCGTCGAAGCCCGGATAGACCCGGTAGTTCTCGGTGCCGTAGGTGATGCGCGTGCCGTTAAGTTTGGAGAAATAGTATTTCTCGTCGTTGTTGCCCGTCCAGACCCAGGAGCTGACGCGGGTGCCGTTCGCCATCTTGCTGTTTTCGACGGACAGATAGATCGGCTCGCCGTAATAGTCCGCATCGGCAAAGCGGATCAGATAGGAGCCGTCGGCGTTTTGCAGAATGTGGAAGCGGTTCGCGCTCTCGCGCTTCTTGCAGGACACGTCCTGGTTGTTCCCGGTCACGCCGCCGATGTAGAAGTCCGTGGCGGAAAAGTTGCTGTAGGCATCACATTTATACCAGCGCAGATAGTACGAGCCGTCCCCGGCCGCCTCGGGCAGGACGTATTTCGTCGTATTTGTGTTGTTGTCGGGAGACGACCAGAGCTGGATCTTCTGCCCGTCCGACGCCGTGCCGCCGCTGACGTCGACGGCATAGCCGTGCTCGCCGCTCACGGGGACGAGCTTGAAGGGCTGCGCGGCCTCGTCGCCGAACTGGTTCGCCGTCTCGTTCGAGACGTTATAGACCAGCGTGAGATAGCGCGCTTTTTCCTTGATCATTCCCTGCTCGAGGACGGTGGCATAGGCGCCGATGCCGGAGGCCTCGTCCGAGGCCGTGCGGGTCACGTGCATGGCGTTGCCCGCAATGCCGGAGAGATCCGCCTCGCAGCCGCTGACCGGAACGAGATACCAGCTCTGCGCGGGCGTGCCGTTGTCCTGGTCGTAAAGCGAGATCGTGTTGCCGTCGGCCACGGTGCCGTTGGCAAGGTCAACGATCAGCCCGGAATTCTTCACGCTGAAGATCTTATAGCTGCCGTCGCCGTTGGCAACCAACTTCCACTGCTGGTTGGCAGTCGTGTTCGGCGTCCAGCCGTGCAGATTGGTCTTCTCGCCGTTTTTATCCAGCGCCTTGCCGCTGCCGATATTCACAAATTGGAAATTGCCGCTGCTGTCGCGATAGGCCTGCCAGCGGCGGTTCCCCTCGGGAATGCTCGCACTCGAATGGCTGAACAGCTTCACGCCGTTGTCGCTCGTCGTGTCGTGGCAAAGCAGGTAGTCCCTGTTTTTCTTCGAGGCGATGTAGTACGTGCCGAGATAGGTCATGGACCTGCCGGCAACCATCTCGGTGCGCCCCGTGTAGATATACCAGCTCTCGCCGTAGCCCGGCGTCACCTTTTCCGCGTGGGCATGGGCATAGTTATAATCCTCGCTCGAAACATAGCTGGAATACTCGAACAGCATACCGTCGTTCGGGTAGTTATGCACCGTGATTGGAAGCGAGACCGATTTCTTTGTGTTCAATGTGCCGTAGGTCACCGTGTGCGTATCGCCCACTTCGGCCGCTGACGCCTGGAACAGCGCGACCGACGGAAGCAGGCCGATCAGCATCACGACCGCGAGCACAAATGAAAGCACTCTTTTCTTCATGGAAGTCACTCATCCTTTCCTGATATTTTCTTCACACACATTATATTAAGCATCTCTGCATAATTTTTGAGCCTTACTGCGGCGCGCCGTCGGCGTAGATCCCGACGATCTCACACGCGCCCTCGTAAAAATGCCCTGCCGGCAGGGTCTGGCTCTCGCCCGCCTTGAGGTCGCTCACGGTCACGCGGTAGGCAATGCCGCCGAGATAGAGATCGTCGCCGTAGGTCAGCTTATAGTAGACCGTCACAAGCGGCTGATCCGTCTCGCCCGTGTTCGTCACCGTCAGCTCGCCGCCGCCGCCCGTGGCCTCGATATTCGTCAGCCACGGCGCGCCCTCGTCGCGGAAGGCCGCCGCGCAGGTCTGGTACGTGCAGTCCGCGCCGGCCTCGGCCGTCATGCCCGTGCTCTCGAGCACCCACGCCGATTTTCCGACCGGCAGCTCCGAGAGCTGGAACACCGCGTGCTGCCCGCCGATCTCATATTCGATCGTGCAGAACTGGCAGACCTGATTAGAAACGTTTTCAACGCGAAGCGCGACCACGTTTTCCACATCCTCGTCCGAGCCGCCCTCCGGATTTTTGCCGGAATAGCGCCCGATCTCGACCACCTTCAGCCGGTCGTCGGCCACGAGCGTCTCCTCCGGCTCGGTCGGCCGGGTCGAAGCCTCGCTCGGCTCGGTCGGCAGGGTCGAAGCCTCGCTCGGCTCGACATAGGGCAGCTCCGTCGGCTCAGCCGTCGTGTCCGGCTGCGCAGTCTGCTTGCCGGAGCAGCCGCTGAGCAGAAGCAGCGCAAGCGCCAGTCCGACAGAGACAAACCGTCTCATAATACCGCCTCCTTTAAAATCGCAAGCTCCCGAAACCGGTCAAGAAGCTCGTCGACATCGGCCTCCAGCTCCGGCCGCGGGACGTCATACTCGGCCGCGAGCGCCGCCAGCAGCGCCTCGCGATCCGTCCCCTCCTGCAGGCGGCGGAAGACCTCTGCGCCGGTCTCGTTCAGCGTCAGCAGACCGTTGAAGACCTGCGCCGCCTCGCCGCTCGGCACCGCGACATATTCCCCCGCGATCTCGCGCAGCATGAAGCCGTCAATCATTTTCATTTTGTTCACAAGCTCCCTCACCCCTCTCCGGTTTTCGACGGGCACAAAACGCTATAAAGATATTTAACGCGTTTGTTTTTGTTCTATTACGATACCCGTCCAATCTATTTAATCACCATATAGTATACTCTTTTTTCGCACGTTTCGCAAGCATTGTTTTTATTCGCAATTTCAAGCGTTAACGTTTTGCAAATTATGTTACAGCTCTTATTTTCCTTTTACTTTTCTCCCATATTGTGCATATTTGCGAAATATAACATATATTACGAATATACTCTCCCATATTTTGTGAGTTTTAACAAAAAGCCGATGCTCCCCATGGGGTCTGCTTCCGCTGTGTCCAACGGGACAATTTCCCGTTTCCTGCGCGGTTGCGCATTCGGTTCGCGTTCCCCTGCCCCGCAGCGGGACGCCGCGCCGAGGGTCTTCGGATCGCTGCGGCCGTTCCAAATGGCACGAAACCGGCAGGCTTTTGGGCAAAGCCTGCCGGTTCTGTGCTATGTGCGCTTCAATTCATCTCCGGCATCGGGGTCGGGCGCGCCGGGTCGAGGACGGCGGCAGCGTCGAACAGGGCGGAGAACACGTCCTTGCCGTTGACGAGCCGGTAGCCGTTGACCGCGAGCCGCGACTGGCGGATGTACCGATCGGTGTACTGCATCCAGCTCAGGATGGAATTATCCGTGTTGCTGAAATAGCGGAAGCCCGCGCTGTAGAGCGCGTCGAATTTCTCGCCGGAATATTCGTCCACGCCGCCGATGTCGCCCGACGGATAAAGCAGAATGTCCGTCTCGCCGACGATCGGCTGCACCTGATTGGCCCACTTCTGGATGTCGGAATTCAGCCCCTCAAGATCGGCGTTGCCGAAATTGATGTTGCCGAAGCTGTGGCTGGCGATCTCCCAGCCCTGCGCCTTGAGCGCCGTGGCGACCTGCTGCGCGCTGCGGATCTCCTGCTGATAGGCGTCCGAGCCGAGCGCCGTCTCATAATCCGGGTGCGTCCGGTAGCCGAACACGCCCTGATAGCCCGTCACGGAGAGCACACCGCGCGCCCCATGGTAGGAGAAATCCGGATGCTCCGCGATAAAGGAGTTCAGGATCGGCACGAGGTCGTAATCGCCCGTGAGCGTCTGGCCGCTCGCGTCGACATATTCGCACGTCGGCTCGCCGTTCGCGTCGAGCACGATGCGGCTGGCAAAGCCGTCGCCGCCCGCGTCGGCAACATGGTCGCCGTCGCTGTCGATCAGGCTTTCGTAATAGTTCGCGTCGTCCTGCGCGATGATGATCGGCTTTTTGCCGGACGGCAGATAGATCTCGCCCTGCTTCATCAGCGTCTCGCCGCTGACGTCGAGCTGCATCGTGCCGAGGTCGTGCACCTTCACGAGCACATAGCCCTTGTCATAGAGCGCTTGCAGGATCGCCTTGAACTCCGTGACCGTCGTGTAGTGCAGGTTGTAGGAGTCCTGCTTTTCGTCGCCGTCAAAGGCGCGCGATGTGTCGACGATCAGACTGTTGAAGGACAGCTCGGGGATATTCGTCATATCCTCCCACTTGACGAGCTGGCTCTTGGCCGCCGTATAGCGGTCGTTGGCCGCGCTCAACTCCTCGACCAGATTCCAGCCGTCGCCGTACTCGCGCAGAACCGTGATCGCGCCGTCGTAGTCGTAGCCTGCCGCAAGCGCGTCGGCTCTGGCGACAAGCGCCTTGATCTCATCCGGGCTGACCGGCTCGGTCGTGCTGGCGCTCGGATCCGTCGGCTCGCTCGAGTCCTTGTTGACCAGCGCAACGATGCCGTAAATGATGCCGAACAGCACCAGCAGCACGACCAACGCCGCTCCTGCGAGCAGCAGCAGACTGTGCTTGTTGAGCTGCTGCGGATGCTGCGGCTTTTTCCGCTGCGCGGGTCGACGCTGCGGCTGCTCTCTGCGCGGGTCGCGGCGCCGCTCCTGCGGCTCACGCCGTCCCGGCTCGCCTCTGCGCTCGCGGGGCTGGCTCTGCTGCTGCACGGGTGCGCGGCGCTTCATCGGCAAACGGCCGCCGTTCTGCATTGCCTTTTCTACGTCCCATTCCTCGTCAAAATCATACAGCAGGGGGCTTTCGCCCAGCTCCTCCTGATCGAACGGGCTGCGTCGTTTTTTCTCATCCATGGTGTCGGCCTCCTTCTCGGGTTATTCCTTTAACAGACGTTTGCGCGCGATGTTGATTGTGCCCTCGGTCATATGGTTGATCCATGTCAGACTCTTGCCGCAGCCGTAGGCCACGCAGGAGTCCGCATCGTCGGCCAGCATACACGAGATCGCCGTGCGCTGCTCAAGCAGCTTGTCCATGCCCCAGATCTGGCTGCCGCCGCCGGTCAGGACGATACCGTTTTGCGCAATGTCCGACACAAGCTCCGGCGTGGTCTGCTCAAGCACCTCGAGCACCTTGTCGCAGATCATGCGCGCCGGGCGCTTGAGCGCCTCGCGCATATCCTCGCCGGTCAGCTCGATCTGGCGGGCAAGGCCGGTCTTGATGTCGCGTCCCTTGACCTCCGTCTTCACCGGCTCGGGGCGGTCGATCACGCAGCCTATGGCCAGCTTGGCGTCCTCGGCGGCGTTCTGACCGATCACAAGGCCGTAATTCCGGCGCACATAGCGGATGATCGCGTTGTCAAACTCGATGCCCGCGATCTTCAGCGAAGCGGAGTTTGCAATGCCGTTCATGGAAACGACGCCGATGTCCGTCGTGCCGCCGCCGATGTCGACGACCATATGCCCCTCAGGCGCGGTGATGTCGAGCTGCGCGCCCAGCGCCGCCGCCAGAGGCTCCTCGATCAGATAGACACGGCGCGCGCCGGCCTCCATGGCAGCGGAAATGACCGCGCGCTCCTCGACCTCGGTGATGCCGCTCGGGACGCTGACGATCATGCGCGGCTTGATGACCGCGTGCTTGACGATGCGCCCGACCATCTCGGTGAGCATCTTCGAGGTCAGCTCATAGTCGGAAATGACGCCGTTTTGCAGCGGATGCACCGCCGCAACGTTGCCGGGCGTTCTGCCAAGCATGTTCCGCGCCTCCGAGCCGACGCGCAGCACCTTGCCGTTGTTCTTGTCGACGGCGATCACGGCCGGCTCGCGCAGGATGATGCCCTTTCCGGCGGAATAGATCAAAACGTTGGAGCTGCCAAGGTCAATGCCGAGGTCTCTGGAAAACAAATTCATACTGTCACCTACTGTTCTTTTGTCTCGTCGCGGCGAGGGTCGCGCAGCTTACGCCGGACGCGCCCGCAAACCGCAGGGTCTGCGCCGCCTCGGAGAGCGTCGCGCCCGTGGTAATCAGATCGTCGATCAGCAGCACCCGCTTGCCGGAGACCGACTCGGGATGCGCCGCACAATACACATTTTTCACGTTGCCTCTGCGCTCGGAGGCGGATCTCAGGCCGGACTGCGCCGGAATGTCGCGCACCTTGCGCAGCGTCTGCACGCAGGGAACGCCCAGCTCCCTCGCGGCCGCCTCGGCGATCAGGCGCGCCTGATCGTAGCCGCGTCTGCGGCGGCGCCGGTCGGAGATCGGCACATAGGTCAGCACGTCGAATTCCCTGCCCCGGCGCAGAACGGTCATGGCCAGCAGCCGACCGTAGCACGCGGCATAGCTCTGCATCCCGCCGAATTTAAAGCGCTTGAAGGATGCGGCCACGGCGTCCTCGTAATAGACCGCCGAGTCGCAAACGGAGAACGACGGCTCGCCCCGGCGCACGTCCGGAACATCGTCGGAGAGATAGCGGTCGCGGCACGCGCGGCAAAGCTCCGTCTCGTTCTCCGGCAGAATGCGTCTGCAAAAGACGCATTTCGGCGGAAAGAAGAGATCGAGCAGCCGCCTCCCGAGCCTCACGGCGCACCCGCCGCCAGCCGGAAGCGCAGGCCGCTGTAGCGGCGGTTGCGGCGGTTGTTGTGGGTCATCTGCGCAACGACCTCCTCGCTGCCGACGAGGATCAAAAGCTGCCGCGCGCGGGTGATCGCGGTGTAGAGCACGCCGCGCGTCAGGAGCATCGGCGCCCCGGCGAAGGGGACGAAGATCACGGCGCGGTATTCGCTGCCCTGACTTTTATGGGCGGTGATGGCGTAGGCCAGCTCCAGCTCGGGCAGCATGTCCGCGTCATAGAGCGCCTCGCGGTCGTCGAAGCGCAGGCGGAGCTGATCCTCGCGCGGGTCGATCGAGACGATCACGCCGATGTCGCCGTTGAAGATGCCCGTTCCGGCCGTGCCGTCGGACTTTTTCCATAGTATATCATAATTGTTGCGGATTTGCATCACCCGATCGCCCTCTCGGAAGCAAATTTCTCCGCAAATTTTCTCTTTTTTGGTCGGATGCGGCGGATTGAGCGCCGCCTGCAGCGCCCGGTTCAGGCTGAAGGTGCCTGTTTCTCCCTTGCGGGTGGGGCTGATCACTTGGATCTCGGCCGCCGGGATATGCATATTACGCGGCAATCGCGTCGCGCAAAGCTCCGTGACCGTCTGCACCACCGACGCCGCCGTGCGCCGCCGCAGGAAGAAGAAATCGCGGTCGGTCGCGTTGAGCACCGGCAGCTCGCCGCGGTTGACGGCGTGCGCGTTCATGACGATCAGGCTCTGCTGCGCCTGCCGGAAGATCTCCGTCAGCGCAACGGTGCGCACGCTCCCGCTGCGAATGAGGTCGGAGAACAGGTTTCCCGCACCCACGCTCGGCAACTGGTCAGCATCGCCGACAAGGATGAGCCGCGCCCTTTCCGGCAGCGCCAGCAGCAGGCTGTGCATCAGCAGCACGTCAACCATCGACGTCTCGTCGACGATCAGCGCGCCGCATTCGAGCGGATTGTCCTCGTCGCGGGTGAAATACATCTCGCCCGTCTCCGGAGAGATCTGCGCCTCGAGCAGACGGTGGACCGTCGAGGCCTCGCTGCCGGTCAGCTCGGAAAGGCGCTTTGCGGCGCGGCCGGTCGGCGCGGTGAGCAGGGTCTTGACCCCCTTTTGCTCAAACAAACGCAGAATTCCGGCCAGCGTCGTGGTCTTGCCCGTGCCGGGGCCGCCCGTCAGGATCAAAAGCTGCCCCTCCGCAGCAGCGCAGATCGCCTCGCGCTGCAGGGCGGCATAGGCAATGCCCTCCTGCCGCTCGATGCGGTCAAGCTCACGCTCCACGCCGTGCAGCGGCGCGGCCTTCGCCGACGCCATTTGCAGCACGCGCTGCGTGATGTAGGTCTCGGCCTCGTAATACTCCGGCAGATAGACCGCCGTCAGCCCCGCGACCGTGTCCAGCTCGAGCTGTCCAAGCTCCTGCAGGCGGTCGAGCGCGGCCGAGACGGCCGCCTCGTCCAGCTCGAGCATGGTCGCCGTGGCAGCCGTGAGCTTGTCCTTCGGGAGAAAGGTATGCCCGTTGTTGAGGTTGTGGCGCAGCTCGAAGATCGTCCCGGCCTCCACGCGGCGCTCGTCGTCGCCGTCAAAGCCAAGCTCCAGCGCCAGCGCGTCCGCACCCGTGAAGGGCGCGCCGAACTGCGGCTGCGCCAGCAGGTAGGGATTCTCCTGCACCAGCTCCATGGCGCGCTCGCCGTATACGCGGTAGACGCGCACGGCGACCTCCGGCGCAATGTGATAAGTCGTCAGAAATTCAATCAGCCGGCGGATGCCCACCTGCTTGCGGAAGGACTGCCCCATCTCGCGCGCCTTTTTCAGCGAAATACCGTCCAGCTCCGCCAAGCGCTCCGGCTCGGTGTCAAGGATGCGCAGCGCGGCCTCGCCGAAGCGCCCGACGATCTTCTCGGCCGTGCGCGGGCCGATGCCCTTGACGGCGCGCGAGGAGAGGTAGGCCAGAATCTGGTTCGTCGTGTCCGGCAGGAGGCGCTCCAGAAATTCCGCCTCAAACTGCCGGCCGTAGCTGCTGTGGCTGCTCCAATGGCCGGTCACGATCAGGCGTTCGCCTGCGACCGCGACCGGAATGATGCCCACCACGGTGATCAGGGAGCCTTCTTCACTTGCCAGCTTGATGACCGCATAGCCGTTTTCCTGATTCTGAAAAACCACGGCGGCGATCGTCCCGCTAATGAGTTCCTGTTCCAAGTCGTTCAAGCTCCGTTTCTTTCCGAGGGCCGGTCATGCGGCCTTCTTTTATGGGTTCAAAGGTTTTTCAAATAAGGTACAAGCTGCTCCGGCGCGCAGAGCACCGCGCTCTGCTGCCGCAGAAGAAGCTGCGCCTCGATCTGCGCCTCGGCGTCGAGGCCGCAGTCGACGAAGATCAGCCGACCGCGCAGGTCGCCGCTTGCGCGGCGGCGCAGGGCGGCGCGGATCACAGCCCCCGTCCGTCCTCCGCGCAGAGGGACGATATGGACGCAGCTTTTCGGCATCGGCGCAAGCAGCGCCGCAAAGCCGAGCCAAAGCAGCAAAATCAGGCCGAGCGCGGCCATCGCGCCGACGAGCATGTTCAGGAGCACAGTCATCACCTCATCCCATTGTATGAGCCGGAGGCGATTTTGTACCACGGAATGCTCCCGTATTCAATCTATTTTACAACAAATTTTGCCCGGATGCAACGGGGAAATCAGATTCCCATACACACAAGGCTGAAAATCACGGTCAGGCCGAAGACAACAAGCGCGACGATCGTCCAAGGCGAGGTGAAATAGGCGTTCTTCCAGATGCCGAGCGGCCGCTCCTGCCGCAGATAGGAGCCGATCGCGCGGCGCTTGACGATCAGCAGGACGATCAGCGCCAGCAGGGGCAGGTAGAACACCGCCAAAAGCGTGACGAGCTGATCGACCGGCATCATCGTTTGCAGCAGCGCATTCAGGCCGTAGGCCAGCAGGGAGTTGTTGATCGTATGCAGCAGGATCGACCAGACGATCGAGTATTCCAGCGTGATATACGCCGCCAGCAGGCCGAAGCCGAAGGCAAAAACGCCCTGCGTCAGGTTGCCGTGCATCAGCGCGAAGAACATCGCGGAGGTGAAGATCGCAAGGCGGCGGCCGTAGGGCTGCGCCGTGCGCAGCAGCAGGCCGCGGAAGAGGATCTCCTCCCCGATCGGCGCAAGCACTGCGGTATAGACGATCATCTGCCAGCTGCCGTCCAGCTCCGTCAGCGCAGAATTGCCGTCGCCGAACATCGTAAAGAGCGGGCTGAGCAGACGCTGGAGCAGATCGGCCGCGCCCTGAATTCCGAGCAGCAGCACCAGCCACAGCAGCACAAGGGCAAACGACGGGGTGCGCCGTCTGGCAAAGACATGCGTGCGGTAATAGCGCGGCTTTTTCCACAGCAGCACCAGCACGGGCGAGACGGCGCCGAAGAGCAGGTAGCCCGCGCCCTGAAAGGTCTCAAGCTTCCCCGCGACAGTTCCGAGCAGGGTCGCCCCGAACACGATCACATACATCAGCACATGCCAGAGCAGCATCATGCCGTTCGCATTGCCCAGACGTTTGCGCGCAAGCCTCTGCGCGCGAAGCTGCTCCTGCCCGGCTCTGCGCTGCTCGAGCACCCCGGCGTCAAACCGGGCGCGCTCCGGCCGGGGCGCCGGCCAAGCCCAGATCGGGACGTTGTTCCAATTGATCTCGCGCAGCGTCGGCTGAACCGGCGTCGGCCCGTTCCATTTTTCATTCATTTGGGATCCTCCTCCTTTTTGCCGCTGTGCATCACGGCCTCGGCGCAGAGCATTCCGTCGACGGCGGCGCTCATGATGCCGCCCGCGTAGCCCGCGCCCTCGCCGCAGGGATAAAGCCCGCGCAGGGACGCCTGCAGAGTCTTGTCGCGCGGGATGCGCACGGGTGAGGAGCTGCGCGTCTCCGGCGCGGTCAGAACCGCGTCCGGCGCGGCAAAGCCGGTCAGCCGCTCCTCCAGCGCAGGCAGCGCCTGCTCGAGCGTGTCCGTGATGCGCTTGGGCAGGACGTCATGCAGGTCGCAGAGCGTCACGCCCGGCCGATAGCTTGGGCGCACCGCGCCCAGCCGCTCCGACGGCCGCTTTTCGAGGAAATCCGCCACCGTCTGCGCCGGGGCGTGATAATTCGACCCGCCGACGGCAAAGGCACGCCGTTCAAGCTCCTCCTGCCACTGCATCCCGCCGAACGCGCCGGGATACGGAAAGTCCTCCGGCGCAAGCGTGACCAGCAGCGCGGCGTTCGCATTCTCGTTCTCGCGCGCCGCATTGCTCATGCCGTTGGTCACGACGCCGCCGGTCTGCGAGGCCGCCGCGACCACATAGCCGCCGGGGCACATACAGAAGGTATAGGCAGACGAGCCGTCCGGCAGATGGACATTCAGCTTATAATCCGCAGGCGGCACGGACGGCGCGCGCTCCGCGCCGTACTGTGCAAGGTCGATCCGCTCCTGCCGCTGCTCGATGCGCACGCCCATGGAAAAGGGCTTCGGCTCGAGCGCGACGCCCTCGGCGGACAGAGCGCGCAGGGTATCGCGTGCGCTGTGGCCGACCGCGAGGATCACCGACGCGCATTCCAGCCGCTGCTCCTCGCCGCCTCTGACATAGCGCACGGCCGTCAGCGCGCCGTTTTCCCGCTCCAGCCCGATCAGCCTTGCGCCGAAGCGCACCTCGCCGCCGAGCCGTTCGACCGTCCCGCGCAGCCGCTGCACGACCGTGAAGAGCACGTCCGTGCCGATGTGCGGCTTGGCATCGTAGAGGATCTCCTCCTGCGCGCCGTGCTTGACGAGCTGCTGCAAAACCCAGCGGGAGCGCTCGTTTTTCGTGCCGGCGTTGAGCTTTCCGTCGGAAAATGTGCCCGCGCCGCCCTCGCCGAACTGGACGTTCGACTCCGGATCAAGCGCGCCGCCGTTCCAGAATGCCTCGACCTTGGCGCGGCGCTCCGGCGCGGCCTCGCCGCGCTCGAGCACGATCGGCCGCAGACCGGCCTTCGCCAGCACCAGCGCCGCGAACATGCCCGCAGGGCCGAAGCCGACCACGACCGGCCGCTGTGCGCTTGTGCATTTCGGAATTTGATAATAATACGGTGTCTCGCGCGTGATCCTGCGGTCGCGGCAGCGCCGCACCGCAGCGCCCTCCCCGGCGCGCAGGGTCACGTCGACCGTGTAGACCCAATAAAGCTCCGGCTTTCTGCGCGCGTCGAGCGACCGCCGGAAAATTTGCAGCGACGCGATCTCGGACGAGCGGATATGCAGCGCCTGCGCCGCAAGATAGAGCAGCGACGTCTGCTCCTGCCCGACCGGAAGCGTCAGATCTCGAATCCGAATCATACGTTCTCCAATAATTTTCCTGCAAGGCGTCCGCTGGCCCACGCCCATTGCAGGTTATAGCCGCCGCAGTCGCCGTCGATGTCCAGCACCTCCCCGGCGGCGTAAAGGCCGGGGCAGAGACGGCTTTGCAGCGTCTGCGGGTCAAAATCCTCCGTGCGGATGCCGCCCGCAGTCACCTGCGCGCAATCCATCCCCATCACGCCCTCGACCCGGAGGGCAAATTGCTTCACCGCGCGGCAGACGCGCGGCAGATCGTCCACGCTCGCGCACGGCTGGTCAAAGCGATAGCCGCAGGCGCGCAGGACGCTGCGCCCGAGGCGGTTGTGCAGAATGCCGGTCAGCAGCTCCTCGGCCGGAAGCGCCGGAAGCGCCGCGCAGCGCCGCCGCAGGAGCGCGAGCAGCTCGTCCTCCGTGCAGCCGGGCAGCAGGTCGAGCGTCAGCTCGCCTCCGCCGCAGACGGAGATGCTCCGCGACAGCTCGAAGATCACCGGCCCGCTCACGCCGTATTCCGTGAATTGCAGCTCCCCGCGCCGCCTTTCGCGGCCGTAGGTCACCTCCGCCTCGCAGCGGACGCCCTTGAGCGAGCGGACGAAGCCCGTCTCCGTGCGCACCTGCACGAGCGCGGGATAGAGCCGCGTGCGCCTGTGCCCGACGCTTTGCAGGAGCTTATAGCCGAGGTCGACGCCGCCGAGCTTTGTCCCGGCAAGTCCGCCCGCACAGACGATCACGCGCGCAGCCGAGAAGGTCTCCTCCGCCGTCCAGACGACGAAGCCCGCTGCCTCGCGCCGCAGACCGATCACCTCGCTGGCGGTGCGCAGTGTGACGTTCGGGCGCTGCTGAAGCGTCAGCCGCAGCACATCGGCCACGCTGTTGGCGCTGTCCGTTGCGGGATAGACCCGGCCGGACGCCTCTGTGACGGTCAGCAGCCCGAGTGAGCGGAAATAATCCGTCGCCGCCCCGGAATCGAAGGCCTCGAGCGCCGGCCGGGCAAATTCGGGCTGCCCGCCGTGGTAATGCGCAAGCGACAGCCGCCGGTTCGAGAGGTTGCAGCGGCCGTTTCCGGTCGCAAGCAGCTTTTTTCCGGTGCGCGCCTGCCGTTCCAGCAGCAGGACGGTGCGCTCCGGCCGCTCCGAGGCGGTCAGCGCGGCCATCAGACCCGAGGCGCCGCCGCCGATGATGATCGCAGATTCCATGGAATTCATAGTCGCTCCGTTCTTGACACATCGGCGCAAATACGCTATGATGGTGTCGGGAGATGATAAAAAATGACAATACAGGAACTGTCCATGCAGGAAGTGATCGCCCGCATCAACGAGCTTGCCAAAAAGGCCAAAACCGAGGGACTGACCGAGGAGGAGACGCAGGAGCGCGCCGCTTTGCGCAGCCGTTACGTCGCCTCCGTGCGTGAAAACCTCTCCGCGCAGCTCGACAACACCGTAATCGTCGAGCCGGACGGTACGCGTCACAAGCTCAGGAGCTGAAAAAGATCAGCCAGATCACAGCGCCCCACGCCGCGCTGAGCAGCGGCATGAACACGGCGAAATACCAGTGTCTGGTCTTATGACGGAACAGATACATGCCCAGCCATGAGCCGAACGCGCCGCCAAGCGCGGCCGTGAGGAAGAGCGTGCGCTCGGCGATGCGCCATTTATGCCGCCGCGCCAGCGACTTGTCCGTCCCCATGAGGATCAGACCGAGCAGATTCATGCCGATCAGATAGCAGGCAAGGGCTTTGTTCATTCCGCTCCTCTTTTCCGCGCCTCGGGCAGACCGGGGGCATTTATTATACTATAATAGCATCATCCGCCGCGCCTGTCAAGAATCGCCCCGCTTTGTGCATCTGCGGCAAAATCTGACACGGCGTCCGGATGAACCCACAAAGGCGGTGCGCAATTCAATTTGAAAAAGAAACCAATATTTTTGCTGCTCGGCGCAGTCCTTGCGCTGCTGCTGGCGCTGGCCGTCTGGCTGTGCGTGCGCTTCGTCCGGCTCTATTCCGCGTCAGACGGCCGCCCGACCACGGCCGCGCAGGATCAGGCGCAGAGCGCCGTGGAGGGCTATCTGCGCGAGAGCTGGCCGGAATACGGCTGCTCCTATGACGCGCAGAGCGCCACGCTGACCGTCACACGCACGTCCGCGCTCAGCTATGACGCCGCCGTGCAGAGCGGCGCGAGCATCTACTGCGACGAAACCGCGCCGCAGACCTATCAGTCCACCGCCGAGCTTCTGCGGCTGGACGTCATGGCGAATCTCGCCATGGACAGGCTGACCGTCGTGCTCTGCTACGAGAGCACGGACGGCAGGCCGATCTTCACCGTTTCCAGCTCCGGCGCAGTCTGGACGTGCTGGGAATAACCTTCGGAGGACACTATGTGGAACAAGATCAAAGGGCTGTTTGACGCCAAAATGCTGCGCTTCCTGATCGTAGGCGTGGTGAACACTCTGTTCGGCACGACGCTGATGTTCGTGCTGTATAACTGCTGGCTCGATGCCTACGGCAGCACCGGCTACTGGATCTCCTCGGCCGCGAACTACTTTTTCGGCAGCATTCTGAGCTATTTTCTGAACAAATATTTCACCTTCCGCAACCATGAGCGCGGCTGGAGACCGATCCTGCGCTTCACACTGAACATCACCGTGTGCTATCTGGTTGCCTACGGCGGGGCGAAGCAGCTCGTGCTCTGGCTGCTGTCCGGAGCTGCGCCGAAGCTGCGCGACAACGTTGCGATGCTCGTCGGCATGGGGCTGTTCGTCGTGCTGAACTACCTCGGTCAGCGGCTGTTCGCCTTCCGCGAGAAGGACGAGCCTGCGGGCGGACATCCGGAGGAGCGCGCATGAGCAAGATCACCGCGATCCTCGCCGCCTTCTGTCTGCTGCTCTCGTCGAGCGGCCTGACCGCGCCGCGCGCCGATGCCGCACCTGTGCGCGTGCTGCTCGGCTCGGATTTTCAAAATGCCTGCGGCGACGATCCTGCGCTCTATGACCAGACGCCGATCGACGGGCAGCCGCGTGCCGAGGCCGTGCGCGCGATTCTGCAGGCCGTGGCGAATTCCGGCGAAATGCCGGACGCCGTCTGCTTTGTCGGCGATTACAGCGACCACCCGGCCGACGCCCCCGTTGAGGAAGACAGCACGCTCAACACCTCTGAGGAGGGCGCAGGCTACCTGACGCAGCAGCTCGACGCGTTCTTCGGCGTCGGCTATGCCGAGGCGCATCCGCCGCTCTTCACGCAGGGCAACCACGACCCCGCCGACACGCCGCAGCTCGCGGCCGACGGCCTTCAGCCCGTCTCGGACGACGCGGCCTACCTGGTCTACGTGGTCAACGAGGACAGCTTCCCGACCTATGAGGTCGACGAAACGTCGCTGCCGGTCGTGCAGGCCACGGCCGACCGCATCCGCGCCGATCTTCAGGCGCTCGCCGACCAAGGCGAGCAACGCCCGATCCTCTTCCTCAGCCATCTGCCGCTGCATTATTCCGCGCGCTATGACGGCCGGGACAACACCTACGCCAACCTGATCTTCCGCGCGATCAACGACACCTGCGAGAATCTGAACCTGTTTTACATCTACGGCCACGACCACACCGGCGCGGAGTTTGAGAGCGGCTGGGGCGGCGCGGTCAACTACGTCGCGCGCGGCCAGACGCTGGACATCAACTTTGACGGCCACGACGCCGTCTCGCGCAACGACCACGCGCTGAATTTCACCTATCTCAACGCCGGTTACATCGGCTATTCCGCCAGCACCGAAAACGCCACGCTGACCATGACCATGCTGACGATCGGCGGCACGGGCGTAACGATCAGCCGCTTCTGCGCCGACGGACTTTACACCCGGCCCGAATCTCTCGGGCAGACCGATCCGCGCGTGCCGGAGCAGGGCGCAGTGGAGAACTATCCGCTCTCCGTCCCGCTCGCGGGCGTCCGGCAGACGCAGAGCTTCGCCGTGCAGACGCAGGCCGGAGCAGGCGGCAGCGTTGCGTGCATGGGCAGCTTTTACGCCGTGCGCCCGCAGGAGGACTACAGCATGGACGGCTTTTCCGTCGAGCCGGCGGACGCCGCCGCAGTCTTCCGGCGCGGCGAGCTGCTTTATCTCAGCCGGCTGACCGCCGACTGCACGCTGTCCGTCACCTTCCGCGAGGACGTCTGCTACAGCAGCCGGCTTACCGACGTGGACAAGGCCGCGTGGTACCACGAGAGCGTGGATTACGTTCTGAAAAACCAGATCATGTCCGGCACCGACGAGCAAAGCTTCTCCCCGGATGAGACGATGTCCCGCGCAGCGTTCATCACGGCGCTCTGGCATGTGGCCGGTTCGCCGAGCGTGCTGGCCACGCAGATCTATGACGACGTCCCGGCCGACAGCTGGTATGCCAAGGCCGTCACATGGGCCGAGCTATGGAACGTCACCCACGCCGCCGACACGGACTACCGCTTCCGCCCCGACGCACCGATCACCCGCGAGGAGATCGCGCTCTGCCTCGGCCGCTACGCGATGTACACCGGCCGCACCGTGCGCGACAGCGGCAATCTTGCGGAATTCTCCGACGGCGATTCCGTCAGTCCGGCCGCCCGGACGCCCTGCTCGTGGGCGGTGGAGAGCGGTCTGCTGGGCGCGGTCGACGACGGCCGCCTCGCGCCGCTGGAGACGGCGACCCGTGCGCAGGTCGCCGCGATCCTCACGCGCTTCTCCCAGCGCTTCATGAACTGATCGACCGTTTCAGACAGATGTTGACATTTGAAACGGTTCTATGCTATAATCACCTCGACATATTTTGTTCGAGGTGATTTTTTATGCTCCGACGCAACTGGCGTCGCTTTATACCGATCTATGCGATTCTCCCGCTTGCCACGACCGGTCTGATGAACCTGTTTGCCTATCAGCTCCCCAAGCTGATCCAGCTTCTTCTGCATTCTGCCCGCTCCTATGACCTGACAAGCGCGCTCGACGTGCAGTTCCCGTTCCGCCCCGGCTGGATCTGGGTCTACATCGCGACCTTCCTCTTCTGGGTCTATCAATACACGACCGTCGCCCGCGAAAGCCCCGAGCGCGCCTGTCGCCTTGCCGCTGCGGATTTCGTCGCAAAGCTCGTCTGCTTCCTCTGCTTCGTCATCACGCCGACCTTCAACGTCCGGCCGGAGGTCACGACCGGCGGCGCGACCGGCTTTCTGATGCGGTTCATCTATTGGATCGACACGCCGACGAACCTTTTCCCCTCGATTCACTGCTTCGTCGCGTGGCTCGGCACGCGCTTCCTCTATGACACGAAAAATCTGCGCCGCCCGGTCTTCACGCGCATCGTCTGCACCGTCGGCTCAATTCTCGTCTTCCTCTCGACGCTCTATACAAGGCAGCACGTGCTTCTTGACGTGGCCGCCGGCATCGCCGTCGCGGAATACGGCTATCTGATCGCCAAATATACCCCGCTTACCGGAACGTTCCAAAAGCTCAACGCCCGGTTCATGAAAACCAGGCTCGTCGATATTCTCTGATAAGGAACGCTCCGGGACGGCCGGAGCAGCAACCCGATCCCGAAGCCTGAAGCCGAAGGAATAAAATAATGGCAGGCACGAAAACGTGTCTGCCATTATTTTAGGAACCTCTGAATCAATCGTCTGCGGCGCTCAGCGGGTCTTTTGCCCCAACTTAT